>Ga0163163_10000117_pt1 | contig 84938 bp, 84 predicted proteins | sample S65metaG_FD_119766 | JGI IMG/M metagenome (GOLD analysis project Ga0163163, IMG submission 119766) | Switchgrass rhizosphere microbial communities from Kellogg Biological Station, Michigan, USA - S6-5 metaG | ecosystem: Host-associated > Plants > Roots > Rhizosphere > Soil | place: USA...
CGCTGACAGTCCGGCGAGCGGCGACGGTGTGGCGCCTTCGAAGTCGACCTGCACCATCGCGTAGCCGTAGTAAGCGAGCGATCCACAGGCGATTGCCGCAAAGCCCAGCGTGAGGATGCGCGCGATCTTCTGTGCTGAAGGCTTCAGGAAACGTTGCAGCACATCCAGCGCGATGTGCTTGTCGTCGCGCACCGCAGCGAGCGCGCCAAGCATGCCGGTCCACAGCACGAGTTGGCGCATCAACGGATCGGCAAACGAAAGCCCGGTATGGAACAGATCGCGCAAGACGATCTGCGTGCCGGCGAGCACGACCAGCAGCAGCACGAGCGCGGTTAGCAGGCCGTTCTCGAGACGTCGCAGCCAGACCAGTGACCGGTGCACGATTCCAGTCATTGGCGCATGACGCGATTCATTGTGCGCTGCACGCCGCGCGAACGGTCACTTGCGCGCAGCCGCAAGCACTTTGTCCAGCGCCGCTGACATCTCGGAACTGATCTCACCGTCGGCAACGAGGTTCTTGCGCGCGTCGATGCCGACGGCTTCCCACGACGCGGTTTCCGCTGCATTCGGCTTGAACATCGCAATGCCCTGTTTCTGCAGCGCTTCGCGCGCCTGTGCGTCATCGTCGCGATTGATTTTATCCAGCCGGGCAAACGCGGCGCCGAGTGTATCGCTGACAGTCTTGCGGTCTTCCGGCGCGAGTGCGTCGTAGATCTTCTTGTCGACGATCAAAATGCCCACGACATACGTCAGTGGCAAATCGATCATGTGTTTGACTTTTGTATGCCATTGAAACGCAATCGTGCCGGCTGGCGTGTTCGCCGCGGCATCGATCAGGCCGGTCTGCAGGCTCGTGTAGACGTCGGCGAGCGGCAACGGGATCGGCGTGACGCCACCGGCCTTGAAACTGGCTTCGGCTATGCGATCGCCTTGCGGGATCCATACTTTCGCCGCCTTCAAATCGTCCTTGTTCTTGATCTCGTTGACGCTGACCAGATAGGCGAAGCCGCCGTCGCTGATGCCGAGAATTTCGTAGCCATCTTTTTCGAGCTTCTGCTTGAGCAGCGGATCGAGCTGCGCGCGTGCCTTGTCGACTTCTTCCTGGGTCTTGAACGCGAACGGCAGGCTGTAGATTTGCGTGTCCCTGTCCACCTGCGACAACTCGCCGCCGGTGAACGCCCCACCCTGCAGCTGGCCGATCTTGATCTTGCGCAGCACCGTGGGTTCGTCGCCCATGACGCCGCCCGGATAGAACTTGAGCTCGACGCGCTCGGCCGTGCCCTTCTTGATCGCTTCCGCGCCGGCGCGCAGCTCGCGCATCCAGGCCGTGCCGTCCGGCGCCGCCGTGGCGATCTTGATCGTGGTGGCTGCGTTGGCGCACGTTGAAACCACGGCGAGCGCCAGCAATGCGAACTTTTTCATTTTGTTGCCTTTTTCAAAAGATCAGAAATAGTCCTTGCCCGATTCCAGCAAGGCCCGGGCCTTGCCCTTGGCCAGCGTGTTGACCAACGTCAACCGTGGCGCATGCGGATCGGCAGCCAATACCTCGTTGAGCAGCTTGTCATGCAGCGCCTGATCGAATACGAGTCGCGCGTAGAATTGCGCATACAGTACGCGCACCATCTGGTTCTTGCCGGCCGAGAGCTCGAGCGCCTTGTCGAAATAGCCCTTGCCTTCTTCGGGCTTGCCGCCGAGAGAGGCCGGGCGGATCGAGTTGATCACGCCCAGGTACAAATACGCGCCGCCGTCGTCATAGCGCGGGTCGATGCTGACCACGTGCAGCAACAACGATTGCAGCTTCGGCAGATCGGCGATCGCATTCCAGTCGCCGCTGTTGACCTGGATGCGACCGGCCCAGGCGGCACCGAAACCATAGAGCGTCGCTACGTTCTTGGGACTGGATGCTTCGAGGGCCACCGTATAAGCATCGAACGGCTTGTCGAGCCCGGCGCACAAGTCCCGCTCGCGCAGGCACAGCGCGCGATGCGCGTAGTCGTACGCGCGACCGGCCAGACGCTGCGCGCGTTCCGGCGTATCGACAAAGCCGCCGGCGTAAGCCCCATAAAGTTTTGCGCCGGCGAGCAGCGCGTCGGAATTCTCCGGGTCGCCCTGGATCATGCCGTCGATCAGCAGCAGATACGCCGGTACGCCGTCGTGCACGGTACCGGGATCGTCTTCGTTGAGGATTGCCGCCGTCAGATTGTCGGCAAACTGGTTCGTCGCCCTGCGCATGACATTGCCGCACGCGCACAGCAATACGGCGGTGAGCAACAAGGCGAAGCGAAGGTGAGAGCGCAGCATCCCGTGGCCCGAAGCGTGAAAAGCGCGCAATTCTAACCCAAGCGCGGCATCGAATCCTTTTTGCAGATTGAGCCGGGATTCAGATAAGAACGCTGAAGAAGCGTCGCGAGCGAAGGCAAGTCGCGCGTCGGCGGCGCGCAGGAACCAGAGTGTACGTGCAGGGTACATGAGGATTCCGAGCACCGCCGGCGCGCGAGATGCCGAGCGCAGTAGCTTAATCAGCGTTCTGGGCCGCTTCGAGCGTGTTCTGCATCAGGGTCGCCACCGTCATCGGGCCGACACCGCCAGGAACCGGTGTGATCCACGAGGCGCGCTCTGCGGCGGCAACAAATTCCACGTCGCCAGCGAGCGACCCATTCGGCAGCCGGTTGATACCGACGTCAATGACCACGGCGCCGGGCTTGATCCACTCGCCTTTGACGACTCCCGGTTTGCCGACCGCGACGACGACAATGTCGCCTTGTGCGACGACGCGCGGCAGCTCGCGGGTGAATCTGTGGCAGCTGGTCGTTGTGCAGCCAGCCAGCAACAATTCGAAACCGAGTGGGCGGCCGACATGGTTCGATACACCCACGATCACGGCGTCCTGGCCGCGCACCGGGCGATCGGTGTTGGCGAGCAGCGTCATGACGCCCTTCGACGTGCACGGGCGCAGGCCGCGTTGGCGCAACGCGAGCCGGCCGATGTTCTCGGGATGGAAGCCGTCGACATCCTTGCGCGGGTCGATGCGATTGACGATCGCGTTCGCCTCGATGTGCGCCGGCAGCGGCAGCTGCACGAGAATACCGTGGATGTCCGCATCGGCATTGAGCCGATCGATCAGCGCGGTCAGTTCCGCTTGCGTCGTCGTCGCCGGCAGATCGAAATCGCGCGCATGAAAACCGACATGCTTGCAGGCGCGGCGCTTGTTGCGCACGTACACAGCGGAGGCTGCGTCATTGCCGACAAGCACGACGGCGAGGCCCGGCGCGGGCTTGCCGGCGCGCTCGCGCAGCGCCACGCGCGCGCGCAAGTCGTCGAGCAGTTCGTCGGCAATGCGTTTGCCGTCAAGGATCCGTGCAGTCATGCGCTTGCAAGTGAGGCGGAAGACGGCAAGTATATCGTTATCGTCGAACGCTCCTCAGCCATGACTACACCGACCATCGAACTGGAAGCCGCCGCTTTTCGCCGCCTGCTGTCGCATCTCAATGAGAAGCGGCCCGATGTGCAGAACATCGATCTGATGATCCTCGCTGGATTCTGTCGCAACTGCCTGGCCGATTGGTATCGCGAAGCGGCCGCCGATTGCGGTGTCGAGATGAGCAAGGACCAAGCGCGCGATCGCATCTATGGCGAGCCATTCGCAGACTGGAAAGCAAAGCACCAAAAGGAAGCGACTCCCGAGCAGCTTGCTGCGTTCGCGCAGGCGCAGGCACGACACACCTGATCAGGTGCTCGCGCAAATCTGCGCGATGTCTTCGTAGCCGCGGAATTGCACGTCTGCGCCGCAACCCGGGCAGTTCGGGTCGCGCGGCAGGTGCAGCTCGCGGAACGTGGCGGCTAGCGCATCGAAACACAGCAGTCGCCCGACCAGCGGCTTGCCGATGTCGAGCAGCAGCTTGATTGCCTCATTCGCCTGCAGCAGACCGATGATCCCCGGCAATACGCCGAGCACACCGGCCTCGGCGCAGTTCGGTGCATCTTGCGCATTTGGCGGCTCCGGAAACAGGCAGCGATAGCAAGGCGAAGCGTCCCGACGCGCGTCAAATACGCTGACCTGGCCGGTGAAGCGATGCACGGCGCCATAAACCAACGGCATCTTCAGGCGCAGGCAGGCGGCGCTGAGCAGATAACGGGTCGGGAAATTGTCGGCACCGTCGATCACGACATCGTGCCCGCGCAGCAACGCTTCAATGTTTTCTGCGCGCAGGCGCTCTTCGCGTGTGTCAATGCAGACACGTGGATTCAACGCGTTCAACGCGACACGCGCCGATTCGGTTTTCGCCATGCCGATCCGCGCATCCGTGTGCAGCACCTGGCGCTGCAAATTGGATTTATCCACCTTGTCGTCGTCGACCAGCGTCAGTGTGCCGATGCCGGCGGCGGCCAGATACAAAGCCGCCGGCGAACCCAGCCCACCGGCGCCGATCAATGCGATTCGCGACTGCGCGAGTTTTTCCTGCCCCACCACCCCGACTTCCGGCAGCAGCAGATGGCGCGAGTAACGTTCGGCAGAATCGCTGTCTAGACGCGCGTCTTCGACCGGCAACCCTTCAGCATTCCAGCGCACAAAGCCGCCTTCCACGGAGGCGACGTGCGTGTAGCCAAGATCGTGCAGAGTGGCGGCGGCGCGCAGCGACCGCGGCCCGCTGGCGCAAGTCAACAGCACCTCGGCATTGCGGTCGAATGCCACTCCGGCAATGCGCGAGGCCAGCGACGCGAGTGGAATACCGATCGCCCCTTTCGGCTTGCCGCCGGCACGCTCGTGGTCTTCGCGCACATCGATCAGTACAGCGCCGTGCTGCTGGCGGCGCATCGCCTCGGCAGGCGTGACGCGCGCGATCAGGGAAAGCGTGTTCGCAGCCATGCGCAAATTATACGCCGCTCAGTTACACCAACCAGGCAGCGGCAACACCTGCAGGACTTCACCCGCTGCATAGTCACGCGCCGCTTCGGGCAAAACGATCAGTACGTCGGCTTCAGCGACGCCCCGCAGCATGCCGGAGCCCTGTCGTTTCAACGACGTCGCCCACAACGCCCCGGTGTCATCGCATTCCAGGCGCGCCCGCTGGAATTCGGCGCGCGTGTGTTGTTTGCGGATCGGCATCTTCAGCCGCGCGTAGAGTTTTGCCCGCGTTTCGGTCGCGCCCTGCAGCGCTGCGAGGGCCGGACTCACCAATGTCAGGAAGGTGGCGACCCCGGACACGGGATTGCCCGGCAGCGCGCATGCGAGCGAGTTGCCAACGCGACCGCACAGGAATGGCATACCCGGTTTCATGCGCACTTTCCAGAAGTGAACTTCTCCGATTTCAGCAACGAGGCGCGGGAGGTAATCGGCTTCACCGGCTGACACGCCACCGCTGCTGATGATCAGGTCAGCATCATTACCGGCGCGTTGCAGGGCGCTGCGCAGCGCGGCGGGATCATCGCGCAAGCGTTCGTGGCGAACCAGGACAGCGCCGTGCTGCTCGAGCAAAGCACCGAGACAATAGCGATTACTGTCGTGGATTTGACCGAAGCCGAGCGCCCGCCCCGGCGCGACTAGTTCGTCGCCAGTCGTCAGCAGCACTGCACGCGGGCGTCGTGCAACCTGGACCGTAGCAAAACCAAACGAAGCGATGGCGCCAAGGCGCGCCGGCGTCAGGAGCTTGCCGCGCGCGAGAGCGGCGTCGCCAGCACGGAAATCCTCGCCGGCCGGCCGCACGTTCGCAGCCGCTGCCGTTCCCGCCGCGATGACGACGTGATCGCCTTCGACACGGCTGTTTTCCTTCATCACGACGGTATCGGCGCCACGCGGCAGCGGCGCGCCGGTGGTGATGCGCACGCAAGTGTCCGCCGTCACTTCCGGCGCCTCGCGCCCGCCGGCGAAGATTTCGCCGATCAAGTGGAACGACTTCTCGCCGGATGCGGACAGGTCCGCTCCACGCACTGCGAAACCGTCCATCGCGGAGTTGACGAACCCGGGCACGTCGAACGGCGCGAAGATGTCGGCGGCCAACACACGGTCGAGCGCCGCCTCGATTGCCACGGTTTCCGCGGGAAGTTTGCAGTTTGCAGCAATTTCCACAATGCGCATCTGCGCGTCGGCAACGCCAAGTCCGGTCGGGAAATCTGCGTCAGCCATGCTGCTGCTCCCAGCGGTGGAAATCATCGGGCGTGTTGAGATTGATGAACGCTTCGCCGGGGAAGTCTACTTCGATCGCACCGATGCAATCCTGCCACCGCCACACCGGCTCGTCGCGCACGAGTGCCGCTGCGGCATCCGTGACCAGTTCACGGCGATACAGGGCGAACAGCGGCTCACGCCGTGCGCCGCGCGCGACGCTTGCGCGCGCATGGCCCACCCGCGCGCGCAAGCGCCGCGCGAGGTCGATGGGTGGTTGCGGGCAATCGACCGGAACTGTCAACAGCCACTCGGTTTTGCAGGCAACCAGACCGGCGGCGATTCCGGCGAGCGGCCCGGCGAATCCGCCAACGCTGTCGGAACATACCGGCGCAAATTCGGCATAGCGTTCGGCATTTCGATTGACGCAGATCAGCATCGCGCCGGCCTGATTGGCCAAAGCAGCGGCGACATGCACGATCAGCGGCTTGCCCGCGAGCAGTTCCAAACCCTTGTCGCGTCCATGCAGACGCGAACCGGCGCCGCCGGCGAGGATCGCCGCGGTGATCACGGCCCGATCAAATGCAGCCATGGCCATTTCCAAAAGCCGTTAACGCTTCTTCACCTTGCGAATGAGGCGCTTGCGCTTTTTCACCTGACGCTCGGTAAGTTCGTTCTTGCGGCCGGCGAAAGGATTCTCGCTCTCGCGGAACGCGATGCGTATCGGCGTGCCCTCGAGCTTGAAGCGCTTGCGGAAAAAATTCTGCAGATAGCGCTGATAGCCTTCGGCGACGTGCTTGGTGCGGCTGCCATGGATCACGATCGTCGGCGGGTTACTGCCGCCCGGATGCGCAAAGCGCAATTTCGGCGCGTGTCCGCGTATCAGTGGCGGCTGGTAGTCGGCGTAGGCTTTCTCCAGCGCACGGGTCAGCTCGGCGGAGCCGAACTCGCGGGTCGCTGACGCGTGCGCGCGGTCGATCGCTTTCATCAGCTCTGCGATGCCGGAACCGTGCAGCGCGGAGATCGTCACGATGCGGGCAAATGCCACGAAATCCAGTTTGCGCGAAAGCGAACTTCTACACTGCTCGCGTTCGTACGTGCTCAAGCCGTCCCACTTGTTGACGGCGATCACGAGCGCCCTGCCCTCCTCGAGCACATGACCGATCAGTGTTGCATCCTGCTCGGACACTCCTTCGTGCGCATCGAGCAAGACGACGGCAATGTGCGCCGCGGCGATCGACTGCAGCGTCTTGATCACGCTGAATTTCTCGACCGCTTCCTCGACGCGCGCTCGGCGGCGCACGCCGGCAGTGTCGATCAGCGTATAGCGCTTGCCGTCGCGATCCAGGTGCACGCGAATCGAGTCGCGCGTGGTGCCGGCGACTTCCGAGACGACGACGCGCTCTTCACCAAGCAAGCGGTTGACCAGGGTGGACTTGCCGACATTCGGGCGCCCGACGATGGCAACGCGCACGCCGTCGTCGGGACTCTCGGCGATTGCGTCGGGGTCGGCGGCGGGCAAGCCGGCGAGTGTCGCCTCGACCAGCGCCGGTACGCCGCGGCCGTGCGACGCCGCCAGCGGCAGAGTCGCGGAAAATCCAAGCCTGGCAAATTCGGCGAGCGCGGCGGATTCGTCGAGTCCGTCGGTCTTGTTGACCGCGAGCAACACCGGTTTGCCGGTGCGGCGCAGCACGTCGAGGATGTCGCGGTCCTGCGGCAACAAGCCATCGCGCGCATCGACGACGAAAACGACGCGGTCAGCTTCGTCAATCGCGAGTTGCACCTGGCGCGCGGTCAACGCACCGATGCCTTCCTTCTCGCCAGTCAGGCCACCGGTATCGACCACCACGAACTCGCGCGCGCCGAGCCGGCAGATGCCGTAATGGCGGTCGCGCGTGAGCCCGGGCAAGTCGTGCACCAGCGCATCACGCGTGCGCGTAAGCACATTGAAAAGCGTGGACTTGCCGACATTCGGGCGCCCGACGAGTGCGACCACCGGCAACATGTGCGCCGTCCCCCTTGTGTGCGGGTTACTTACCCAACCGATATGCGCCAATCCGCCCGTCGACATCTTCGATGTATACGGTGTCGCCGACGACGACCGGCGCGGCCTGGATCGGCTTCTTGGACAAGCGCGTGCGCGCGGCGAGCTTGCCGTCGCTGGCTGCGAGCCAGTGCACGTAGCCCTCGAGATCGCCAGTGACGAGATACTCACCCATCGAACTCGCGCTGCTGAGCCAGCGGTATTTGAGCGAGTCGTTCTTCCAGTCGGAACTACCGGTGCGCAGATCCAGCGCCCAGATAACCGAATCGGCATCGACCGCATAGACCTGCGTCGGCGCGAGCGAGACGCCGGTGTAGCCGGACAGATTGTGCGTCCACAGAGGGCGGCCGGATTGCGCGATCAGCGCAGCGACCAAGCCGCGATATGCCGAGGCGTAGACCACGCCGTTGTCGACGACGAGGCCACCGTCGACGTCCTGCAAGCGTTCGATTTCGGTGCGTCCCTCGCCCGGCGATAGCGTCTGCTCCCACAGCAGGTTGCCGTCAGTCAGGCGTAGCGCGATGACCTTGCCATTGTCCTCGCCGGCATAGACCACGCTAGCGACAATACGCGGCGCGCCGTTACCGCGCAGGCTCAGCGCCGGCACGGTCGAGCGATCGTAAACCCACTTGCGCGAGCCATCGTTTGCGTCGAAGCCATATAGGCGGCCATCGCTCGTGCGCACGACGACGATGCCTTCGCCGATTGCCGGCGGCGCGATCACTTCGCTGGAAACTTCCGCATGCCAGCGCTCAGTGCCGGAACCGGCATCGAACGCTTCAACCACACCTTCACTGGTGCCGGCGACGAGCAGATTGCCCTCGACGACCGGACCGCCGGCGAAGCGCATGGAATTCTTGCCGTGATGCAGGATCCAGCCGCGGCGCTGGCCCAGGTGCTTGCTCCATAACGTGTGGCCCGTGCCGGCATCGAGCGCGGCGATCATGCCGTCGGACCCAATTGCATACAGTTTGCCGTCTGCAAAGAACGGGGCCATGCGCACGCCGGTGGCATCGGCGCCTTTGCCGACGCGTTCATCCCAAAGCCGCGTCACCGTCACCGAAGGCGCGAATTCCGTCAGCGGCGTGGGCGGCTGGATGTTCTCTTTCTTGACGTCGGAGAACCAACCCTTGATCGTGGCGCAACCACTCATGGTAACCACGAGCATCAACAGTGTCAGTGTGCGCTTCATGAGCTTTTCTTCTCCTCACTCGCGCCGAGGTCGTTGCGCTTCATTTCCACAAATGCGCGATTCGGCGCGTTTGGGTCGAGATTGGTCAGCGCGTCGGTGTAAGCCGTGCGCGCTTCGTCTTTGCGGCCAAGCGCTGCGAGCGCGTCGCCGCGCAGTTCCTGGCGCATCGCGACGTAACCGGCCTGCGGCAGCTTGTCGAGGAAGTCCAGCGCATCTTTCGCCTTGTCCTGGGCGATTTGCGCGCGCGCCAGGTACAGCCCAGCCAGCGTCTTCAGCGGGTCGATGCCGGCATGATCATAGGCGTTCTGCAGCGAGCTCTGTGCCGTGGCGTGATCGCCCCGGCCCGCTGCTTCCTCGGCGAGGCGCAGCGCCGCCAACGTCGCATACGGCGTGTCGGCGAAATCGCTCTGCAGCTTCGCGGCGATTTGCTTCGCGCCGTCGACATCTTTCTTGTCGAGAGCGGTGCCGAACACGTCGTACTGGACCGCAGCGTCAAGCCGATGCGATTCGCGGTGGCCCCGCCATTGCTGCCACCCAAAGATGAGCAGCAGCCCCAAGGCCACGCCAATGATGATCGACATCGCGTTCTCGCGCAGCCATTTCTGCACCAGTTCGCCTTGTTCGTGTTCGTCAAGGACATCAAATGCCATCGTGATTCACTCGTTGCGGAATGTGAGACGTGCGCTGCGGCGGAACGCCGCGCGATCGCGCCGGCGCGGCCTGCGCGAAGGCTGCGTAGGTTAGCAGGAATGGGCGTCGACGTGGACGCCCGGTGACGCGAGCCGTTCAGCCGCCGCTATGTGCGGCTATGCTCGTTTCGCCGTCGGCGACCTTGAAATGCGCGACGTTCGAATGCCGGTACGGCGCGAGATCTTTCGCGGCGCCGTCGATTTCCAGCGTAGCGCCGCTGGTATTGCCGATGCGCACATCGAGCACCTGGGATGTGCTGTATTCACGCGTACTGCCGGCCGGCAGCAGCCCGTATTCGAGTTTCTGGCCATCGGCCGCGACGATTTCCACCCAGCTCGCCTCGCCCAGATTCAGATGGACTTTGTGCTGTCCCGGATTCGCCGGCGTTTCAGCCGGCTTTGGTGCGGCGGCTTGCGTCGGGAATGGCGTCATCGAGGCGATGAACGGGGCCGATGTATTCGGCGCACTGGCAGCGACGGCCGGCCCCTGGGCGCTGTTCACCGTGCTCGTCGCAGCAGTGGATTCATCCGGAATATTGACCGCGGACGTATTGAGTTCCGGCGTGTCGAGCGGCGCGATGCGCACCAGGTTCTGGTCGAATCCGGCGCGCATGGCCAGCAGTACCGCGGGCACGACGATGACGCCGGTAAGAACCAGATACAGCGCGGAGCCGGAATAGCGGTCGAACAGATAGCGGGGGCGCGACACCGTGCCGGTCGTGACCAGCGGCGCGGGCGGCGCGGCGTATTCGCCCAGCACACGCTCGGCCAGCACCTGTGGCAAGTCGAGCAATTGCAGATATTTGTGCAGATAACTGCGCAGGTAAACTGCGTGGCCGATGCGGTCGAAGTGCTCGGCTTCCAGGCACTGCAGCACCGATGCCGGCAGGCGCAGCTGCTGGGCGGCAGCTTCGCAAGTCAGTCCACGCGCTTCGCGCGCGGCGCGCAGGCGCTGGCCAAGCGATTCGTGCTGGACGACGAAAGATTCCGGCACTGCAGCACACGAAGCTGGCTCTGCCTGCGTGACCACGACCACTGCCGGATCATCGGCGGCTTGTGCGATCTGTTCGGCGAGGGGTTCTTGCGCAGCGCTGTTATTGTTTTCGGTGATCATCGGTGGCACGCCAAATATCGTCAGCTGCTCGGCAGCGTCCGTGGTTTTGTGAAGGCTTTTCCCCAAGCCCGCCCTGTATAACACACCGCGTTTGTGTCTTTTTGTGCTCATCGTCTCACTGCGCCGATGGGGTGGCGCCGTCCAGCGACCTGGTTTGCTCGGAATCGGGGAAATCCTTGTGCAGCCGCTGCGCATAGTCCTTCGCGCTCTCGGCATGGCCGAGCTTGACTTCGATATTGCGTGCGAGCAACAAGGCTGCGGGATCAGGCTTGCCCAGCGTTTCAAAGCGCTGGATGAACGCACGCGCGTGGAAAAAATCGTTCCTCGTGTACAGCACTCTGGCGATGTAATACAGCGCCAGAGTGTTGTTCGGATCCACTTCCAACGCTTGGCGCAGATACTTTTCCGCTTGGCCCAGCTGTGCATCCCCGCCGTGATCGGCGAGGCACGTCCCCGCGTTCGTGTACAGGATGCCCGGCGTCTTGTAGAACGGGTCTTCCATCGCACGGGCGTAATACTTCTGCGCCTCGTCGTAGCGACCCGTGCCGCAGAGAAACTGGCCATAGTTGTTGTTCGTATCGCCGGACTTCGGTGCCAGGTCCGCCGCGCGCGCGTAGTGCTGCTCGGCGGCTTTAGGGTTGCCGAGGTGCTCGTAAAGCACGGCGAGCACCGTATGCGCATCCACCGAATTCGGATTGCGATCCAGCGCCTTGAGCAGATTCTCCTGCGCCAGTTCGTACTTGCCCTGCTGCATGTACGCCTTGCCGAGCGCGACGCGCGTGTCGACGGCGCCCTGTTCTTTTTCCGCGCGCGTTTCGCCGAGCCGTGGGTTGCCGCTCGTCTGGCACGCGCCGAGTGGAGCGCATAGCGCAACCGCGCAGAAAACCCGCAGAGCTCTATGCAGCATGCAACGCTCCCTGTTCGAGTCGGCGCTTGAATTCGCTTTGCCGACGCGTGCGATCGAGCACCTGGCCCTTGAGCTGCCCGCAGGCGGCATCGATGTCGTCACCGCGTGTGCGCCGCACCATCGTCAATACACTGGCATCGAGCAGCGTCTTCTGGAAACTGCGGATGACGGTTTCATCGGAGCGCTCGAACTGCGTGCCCGTGAACGTGTTGAATGGGATCAGATTGACCTTGCTCGGCAGCTGGCGCATGAGCTTGATCAGTTGGCGCGCGTGCTCGGGCTTGTCGTTGACGTCCTTGAGCATCGTGTATTCGAACGTGATCGACGTGCGCGGGCGGCGTGCCGCATAGCGCTGGCACGCACCGAGCAGTTCGGCGATTGGATACTTCTTGTTGAGCGGCACGAGCTGCGTGCGCAGTTCGTCGTTCGGCGCATGCAGCGACACGGCGAGCGACACGTCGGCGACTTCACCGAGTTTGTCGATCATCGGCACGAGCCCCGCCGTCGACAGCGTCACACGCTTGTTGGCCAGGCCGAAGCCGAGGTCGTCGCGCATCACGCTCATCGCGCGCACGACGTTGTCGAAATTGAGCAAGGGCTCGCCCATGCCCATCATCACGACGTTGGTGAGCTTGCGCTGTTGATGCGGCACGTTGCCCAGATGCTTCGCGGCGACGAACACCTGGCCGATGATTTCGGCCGCCGACAGATTGCGGTTGAAACCCTGCGTGCCGGTCGAGCAGAACGTGCACGCCAGGCCGCAGCCAATCTGCGACGACACACACAAGGTACCGCGACTGGATTCCGGAATGAACACGGTTTCCACCGCGTTGCCGCCGTCCAGGCCGAGCAGCCACTTGTACGTCGCATCGGCCGCCTGCTTTTCGAACAGCGTCTTCGGCGGCACGATCTCGACCGCTGCGGAAAGCTTGTCGCGCAAGGCTTTGCCAACATCGGTCATCTGCGCGAAATCGGTGACGTGGCGGTGATAAATCCACTTCATCACCTGTTCGGCGCGATACGGTTTTTCGCCGAGTTGCGCGAACAATTCGCGCAAACCATTGCGGTCGTAATCGAGCAGATTGACTTTGGCAGCGGTCACGTCGGCATGCTCAACGCGCGCAGATTTCCGTACCGGCGAAAAAGTACGCAATTTCCACTTTTGCAGTTTCCGGCGCGTCGGAGCCGTGCACAGCGTTGGCGTCGATCGACTGCGCAAAGTCGGCGCGAATCGTCCCGGGCGCGGCTTTTTTCGGATCCGTCGCGCCCATGAGGTCGCGGTTCTTGAGGATTGCGCCGTCGCCTTCGAGTACCTGGATCATCACCGGGCCGGAGATCATGAAATCGACAAGCGGCTTGAAGAACGGGCGTTCGCGATGCACTGCGTAAAAACCTTCCGCTTCGCTGCGCGAGAGTTGCTGCATTTTCGCGGCGATGATCTGCAATCCGCCCTTTTCAAAACGCGAATAGATTTCACCGATGACATTTTTCGCAACGGCATCGGGTTTGATGATGGAAAGCGTGCGCTCCAGCGCCATGTATTTCTCCGGATTGATTGGTTCGAATGCGTCGGGTCTTGGAGCCCGGTAAGCGGGCGAATCCTAACACGAAATACGCGACAATCCGAAGGCTTAGCGCATAAACCTTCCGTTATTTTCCAATTCCGTGCCTTGCTCCGGAAACGGACTTCCCGACAACGCCGGCGGCAACGTCCACAGACCACTGGTTTGACCGCTCCCACACGGCCCAACTATCCTTCAAACGATCGTTTCATCCATCGAGCATCCAAGGACCCTTCGTTGAGCGTCCCGCATTTCTCCACCAAGCAACGCATACTGGATTCGGCGGAATCCCTGTTTGCCCGCTATGGCTTCGCCGGTGCCTCGCTGCGCCAGGTCACGGCTTCGGCGAACGTCAATCTGGCCGCGGTCAATTACCATTTTGGCTCGAAGGAAAACCTCATTAACGAGGTGTTCCGCCGCCGCCTCGACGCACTCAACGAGGACCGCTCTCGGGCGCTGGAGAAAGTGCTCGCCCAGCCGAAATACACGCTGGAAGATGTGCTCGCCGCATTCGTGCGGCCGGCGCTAGCGCTGTCGGCCGACCCGCACGGTGGCAGCGGTTTCGTGCGCGTGCTGGCACGCGCCTATGCGGAGCACAATGAGCGTCTGCGCAAGTTCCTGCACGACAACTACGGCCACGTACTCAAGCAGTTCGCCTCTGCGTTTGCACATCTGCTGCCGCATCTGGACAAGCAGGAGATGTATTGGCGCCTGGATATCGTCAGTGGCGCATTGACCTACGCCATGGCCGATTTCGGCGTGATCAAGCGCGCCACCGGCATGTCCGAGCAGCGCCATCGCGACCTGGCCGCCGAACACCTGATCAGGTTTGCTGCCGCGGGCTTGCGCTCCGGATGAGACGGCAAGCGTAATTCCCAGTTCGTACTTCAGTTTTCCTTCCATGAGGACTTCATGAGCAATTCCCGACTGCTTGTCCGCCGCGCCGCCGTGCTCGGTGCCGGAGTCATGGGCGCCCAGATAGCGGCGCACCTGGCCAATGCCGGCGTAGAAACCGTGCTGTTCGACCTGCCCGCCAAAGATGGCGAACCGAACGGCATCGCGCTCAAGGCGATCGACAATCTGAAGAAACTGTCGCCGGCGCCACTGGCCGACAAGGCACGCGTGAATTCGATCATTCCGGCCAATTACGACCAGCATCTGGAACTCCTGCGCGGCTGCGATTTGGTTATCGAGGCGATCGCGGAACGATTGGACTGGAAACGCGACCTCTACGCCAAGATCGCCAAGTTTGTGGGCCCAAATGCCGTGCTGGCGAGCAATACATCTGGCTTGAGTATCAATGCATTAGCTGATGTTCTTGATGAATCACTGCATCATCGTTTTTGCGGTGTGCATTTCTTCAACCCGCCGCGTTACATGCATCTGGCCGAGCTGATCCCGTGCGCGAAGACGGATGCCGCCGTGCTCGAAGGTCTGGAAGCATTCCTGACTACCACGCTCGGAAAAGGCGTGGTCTACGCGAAGGACACGCCGAACTTCATAGGCAACCGCATCGGCGTGTTTTCGATGCTGGCAACGATGCATCACACCGAGAAGTACCAGCTGAGCTACGACGTCGTCGATGCCCTCACCGGCCCGGCGATTGGCCACCCGAAGAGCGCGACGTATCGCACCGCGGATGTGGTTGGGCTCGACACGATGGGACACGTCATCAAGACGATGGACGAAACCTTGCCGAACGACCCGTGGCACGATTACTTCAAGCCGCCGGGTGTGCTGCAGGCGTTGATCGCCAAAGGCGCGCTGGGTCAGAAAACCGGAGCCGGGTTTTTCCGCAAAGTCGGCAAGGACATCCTCGTCCTCGATCCAGCCAAAGCCGACTACGTGCCGCAGGCGGGCAAGGTCGGCGACGAAGTGGCGGCGATCCTCAAGCTCAAATCCCCGGCCGAAAAATTCGCCAAGCTGCGCGCAAGCGCCGATCCGCAGGCACAGTTCCTATGGGCGATCCATCGCGACCTGTTCCATTACGCGGCGTATTTCCTCGCCGACATCGCCGCGAGCGCGCGCGAGATCGATTTCGCCATGCGCTGGGGCTATGGCTGGCAACTCGGCCCGTTCGAAACCTGGCAGGCTGCCGGCTGGGCGGAGGTCGCGAAGTGGATCGGCGAAGACATCGCCGCGGGCAAAGCCATGAGCAAGGCTGCCCTGCCCGCGTGGGCGAGCGAGCACGTGCGCAAGGGTGTCCACGACGCGCAGGGTTCGTACTCGGCGACCACCGGCAAACAGGTTCCGCCATCGAGTGCGCCGGTCTATGAACGCCAGTTGTTCCCGGAGACCGTGCTTGGCACGAAACGCGACCAGGGCAAGACAATTTTTGAGAACGACGATGCACGCCTGTGGAATCTCGGCGGCGACGACATCGCCATCCTGTCGTTCAAGACCAAAATGCATACGCTCAATTCGGGCGTGATCGAGAGCGTGCATCGCGCAATTGAAGAAGCCGAGCGCAACTACGCCGGTCTCGTCATCTGGCAGGACAGCGAACCGTTCAGCGCCGGCGCGAACTTGAGCGAGGCCACAGCTTCGCTCCAGGCGGGGAAAATCGCCGAGTTCGAAAGCTTCGTCGACCGCTTCCAGCAGACCAGCATGCGCATCAAGAACTCACTGGTGCCGGTGGTCGCAGCAGTCCGCGGCATGGCGTTTGGCGGTGGTTGCGAATTCCAGATGCATTCGGCACGCACGGTGGCCGCGCTGGAAAGCTATATCGGCCTGGTCGAAGCCGGCGTTGGGCTGCTGCCGGCTGGCGGCGGCTTGAAGGAAATCGCGATGCGCGCTGCGGAATGCGCGATTGGCGGCGATGTATTCACCACCCTCAAGGGTTGTTTCGAAACGGTTGCAATGGCGAAAGTCTCGGCGAGCGCGCTCGAAGCGAAGGAGTTTGGGCTGTTGCGCGAGAGCGACGTCATCGTCTATCACGCCGACGAGCTGCTTTACGTCGCCAAGAAAGAAGCGAAAGCACTGGCCGAATCCGGCTGGCGCCCGCCCCTGCCGGGCCGTGCGATTCTGGTCGCCGGCGACGTCGGCACGGCGACGCTCAAAGCCAGCCTCGTCAACATGCTCGAAGGCGGATTCATCTCCGCTCACGACGTCGAGATCGCCAGCCGCATTGCCGACACGCTATGCGGCGGCCAGATCGAGCGCGGCTCGACTGTCGACGAGCAATGGCTGCTCGATCTGGAGCGCAAGCATTTCGTGGCGCTGGCGCAGATGCCGAAAACGCAAGAGCGCATTGCGTACACGCTCAAGACCGGCAAACCCCTGCGCAATTGAGTGCAGGAAGCACACACCCGGGTAGCGCACTTTTGTGCGTTGGATCCGGGATCCAGCTTTCGCAAAAGACACTGGAGTCCCGCCTTCGCGGGAATGACGAGAAAAAGAGAACACCATGACCAAACAAATCCAGGACGCCTACATCGTCGCCGTTCAGCGCACGCCCGTCGGCAAAGCTCCGCGCGGCGTGTTTCGCAACACGCGCCCGGACGACATGCTCGCGCACGCGATCAATGCGACGTTGTCCAAGGTTCCGCAAGTGGACAAGTCGCGCATCGACGACGCGATCATCGGCTGCGCGATGCCCGAAGCCGAGCAAGGCATGAACGTCGCCCGCATCGCCGTGCTGCTTGCCGGGCTGCCGAACATCGTCGCCGCGGCGACGATCAACCGCTTCTGCTCATCGGGCCTGCAGGCAGTGTCGATGGCGGCGGACCGTATCCGTCTCGGCGAAGCAGATCTCATGCTCGCCGGCGGCACCGAGAGCATGAGCATGGTGCCAATGATGGGTTATCACCCAGTGTTCAACCCGCAGGTCTTCAACGGCAGCGAACACATCGGCATCGCCTACGGCATGGGCATCACTGCCGAAAAAGTCGCCGCGCAATGGCAGATCACGCGCGATCAGCAAGACGCATTCGCGGTGGCCAGCCACGCGAAAGCACTTGCCGGCATCGCGAACGGTGAATTCGCCGATGAAATCGCGCCATTCATGCTCGCCGATCACTATCCCGATCTGAGCAAGCGCGGCGTGACCGACGATACCCGCACAATAAAGATCGACGAAGGTCCGCGCGCGGGCACCACGGCGGACGTGCTCGCCAAGCTCAAGGCGGTGTTCCGTGCCAACGGCAGCGTCACCGCCGGCAATTCTTCGCAGATGTCCGACGGTGCCGGCGCCGTGCTGCTGGCAAGCGAACAGGCATTGAAGGATTACGGATTGACCCCGCTCGCGCGCTTCGTCGGCTTTGCCGTCGCCGGCGTGCCGCCGGAAATCATGGGGATTGGTCCGAAAGCGGCGATTCCGAAAGTTTGCAAGCAGACCGGCATCAAGCAGGACGATCTGGACTGGATCGAACTCAACGAAGCGTTCGCTGCGCAGGCGCTGGCAGTGATCAAGGATATCGGCCTGAACCCCGACAAGGTCAACCCGCTCGGCGGCGCGATCGCGCTCGGTCACCCGCTCGGCGCGACCGGGGCCGTGCGCGTTGCGACACTGCTGCACGGCCTGCGCCGGCGCCGCCAGAAATACGGCATGGTCACGATGTGCATCGGCACCGGCATGGGTGCAGCCGGCATCTTCGAGGCGCTGTGATGTCTGAATTTCCCGCGTGCCCGCAATGCGCAATGGAGAATACGTATCCGGATCGCGACAACTACGTGTGTGCGGATTGCGGGCTTGAATGGCCGCAGACAGCGGCCGCAAGGGCACTCGATGCCGCTTTCGTTGTCAAAGACGTCAACGGCAACATCCTCAACGCCGGCGACACCGTGACGGTGATCAAGGATCTCAAGGTGAAAGGCTCCTCGATTCCTTTGAAACAAGGCACGGTGATCAGGAACATCCGCCTTGTCGATGGCGACGCCGAGCACATCGAAGGCAACTCGGACAAGATCAAGGGACTGGTCCTTAAAGTCTGCTTCCTCAAGAAAGCCTGAGGCAACGCGTGCGATGGCCACCGACGAACAAGCGATTAGCGATCTCGTCTTTACCTGGCTCAGCGCCAGCAAGGCCGGCGATCACGAGACAGTGCTCGGTCTGATGGCCGAAGACGCCGTGTTCCTGCAGCCAGGCCAGGAGCCGATACGCGGGCGCGCTGCGTTTGCGAGCAAGCAGCAGGCCCAGGCGGACATCGACATCGATGCCCACAGCGCAATTCAGGAAATCCGTGTGTTCGGCAATTGGGCCTATTGCTGGAACCACCTGACGATCGTGGTGACGCCGCATGCCGGCGGCGCGCCAATCAAGCGGGCTGGTCATGTCCTGTCAGTGCTGCAGAAGCAGAACGGACTCTGGGTAATCGTGCGCGATGCGAACCTGTTGTCGGTCGTGCGGGACTGACGAATAGGCAGCCGCAGAGCAGCGCCGTTCTCAACGGCTCAGCCCTCAGGGCGACGCTTGCGTGAAAGAGTAAGCCTGGTACAACTGCAGTTCCTTGGCGTTGACGTAGTCGTCGAGCGCTGCGCCTGCCTCGGCAAAATCTTCCTCTCGCGGCGAATGGCCGCGGCAACTGACCATGAGCTCTTCGCACAGGCGCAGGAACCGCCGCGCCAAAGTGTGCGCACGCAGGCGCAGGTAGGCGATGGTGGCAGCCGAATTCGAATCACCGGCCTGGTCGGCGAGCACCGGATACAAGCGCAGGGATTCGACGCGCTGCACTTCGCGCAATTGGTGCATGCACCGGTTCAGCGCGTCCGCAGCAGCGTCGAACGCAACGTCGCGGCATGCCCTTTCGGCGTCAAAAAACAGCACGCGCAGTTCAACGTTTGCGCGTTCGAGTTGCGATATCAGCGACGAATCGTGTTGTTCGGGTGCACTCAATGAGGACGGCTCGCGACGATCATTCTGACGCGGGTTCCAAGCCAAGACACTGGAAGTCTTGCCCATTTGCCTTCCCTCCATAGACGACGATGGCTCAGCCTAGCCCTACGCCGGGCGTGCTGAAGTGAACACGGTCACGTTCGGGGCCGCGTTTAGGGGAAATTCCCCCAGCCGGAGCAGATAATCTCCCCCTCGCCGGCTACGCCGCTCGCGGCAGCCTGCCGCGCACGTTTTCGGCGTCATGCGGGCCGGGCTCGGCAATCAATTCCCGCGCAGGCTCCACTTGCCCCCACGTGTTCCACAGCAGCACGCCACGCACGCGGCCGCGATCGAGGTAATAGATGACGCCCTCGCGGAAAGGCGTCGTCCACTGCTCAACGATCTCGAGTCCGGCATCGAGCACCCCGACCGCTTCGTAGCCGAGATCGAAAAGGTCGGAATAGAAATACGGCAGCGTCGTGTATGCCTCGTCAGCGCCAGTCATTACGCGGCCGGCGTGCTGGCCCATGCTGATCGCGGCGTTTTCGTGTTCCACGCGCAAACGCATGGCCAATGCCGCATTGTGGAAATTTGCCACATCGCCGGCGGCGAGGATGTCCGGATCGCTGCTGCGCAGGCGGTCGTCGACGATGACACCATTGTCCACCGTCAATCCCGACTGTTCGGCGAGCACCGTGTCCGGCGTCACGCCAAGCCCCGCGACGACTGCGTCGACGGCGATCGTCGTGCCATCGGATACCGCGACTTCAACACCGTCGGCATGCACGCGCCCATCGACAACCCGCACGCCCGGATGCAATTCGACGCTGCGTTCGCGGTAGTAGGTGTCGAGGAAATGCGCGACCGATGGCGGGTAACGGCCGGCCCCGATGGTCTCGCCCGGAAACAGCATGATCACCTTGCAACCGATGCTCGCCAGCGACGCCGCAAGCTCGCTGCCGATGAACCCGCCGCCGACCACGGCGATGCGCGCGCCATTCACGGCATAGCGCCGCAGTGCCTCGTAATCGCCCAGCGTGCGGAAGTGAATCACGCGTTCGCCGTCGAACGGCAGGCGCCGCGGCGTTGCCCCGGTCGCGAGCAGCAGCTTGCGATAGTGATAGACGTCGCCGCGATCGTCATGCCCGCTGTGTTCCGCCCGATTCAGCGCGACGATGCGGCGATCCAGATGCAGCACGGCGCCGGATTTGGCCGTACCCAGATCAATCGACTTCGGCGTCTTGTCGCCTTTCCACAGTGCCTTGGATAACGGCGGTCGCTCGTACGGCGCGCGGGATTCAGCGCCGACAAGGCCCACACGCGCGGCGGCATCGCGCTCCCGAATCGCCTTCGCGGCAGCGTCGGCGGCCATGCCGCCGCCGACGATCAAATACTCGTAGCGGTGTTCCATCACGGCTATACCAGCGTGACGGTTACCTCGACATTGCCGCGGATCGCGTTCGAATATGGACAGATCTGGCTATGCGCCTTGTCGATCAGCGATTGCGCCACCGCGCGATCGACGCCGGGCATCTTCACCTTCAGTTCCACCGCGATACCGAAGCCGTTCGGAATCGGCCCGATGCTGACCGAGCTGTCGATCGAGGTGTCGGCCGGTACGTTCACTTTCGCCTGCGTACCGGCATATTTCACGGCGCCAATGAAACACGCGGCGTAACCACAGGCAAACAGTTGTTCGGGGTTCACGCCGTCGCCGGTGCCGCCCATTTCCTTCGGTGGCTTCAGCACGACGTCGATGCGGCCATCGGAACTGCGGGCGCGGCCATCGCGGCCGCCAGTAGCCGTGGCGTGAGCGGTGTAGACGACTTTTTCAAGTTGCATGGCGATCTCCTTTTGCCGGATGTCGTACAGACCCAAGTATGCGCCCGCAGCCGCGCAAAATCAGCCTCGCCGGTTTTTTCGATAGCGCCGGATCAATGCGTTCGTGGAGCTGTCGTGCGCGAGCGGCGCATCATTCGTCAGTTCCGGAGCGATGCGGCTTGCGAGCTGCTTGCCGAGTTCCACGCCCCACTGGTCGAAGCAATTGATGTTCCAGACGCAACCCTGCACGAAAACGCTGTGCTCGTAGAGCGCGACGAGCGCGCCGAGAGTGGCCGGGGTCAGCGTCGTTGCGAGGATCATGTTGCTCGGCCGATTGCCGTCGAAGCAGCGATGGGCGACGAGTGGCTCCGGAGTGCCTTCTGCGCGCACCTGCTCGGCGGTCTTGCCGAACGCCAGCGCCTCGGCTTGCGCGAACAGGTTCGCCAGCAGCAAATCGTGTTGCGCACCGAGGGGATTGAGGCCGCGCTCGAAACCGATGAAATCGCACGGGACAAGGAGCGTCCCCTGATGCAGCAACTGGTAGAACGAATGCTGGCCGTTCGTTCCGGGCTCGCCCCAGATCACCGGGCTCGTCGCGCGATCGACACGTACGCCGTCATGTGTAACCTGCTTGCCGTTGCTCTCCATCATGAGCTGCTGCAGGTACGCCGGAAAGCGCTTCAAGTATTGGTCGTACGGCAGGATCGCCTAACTTTCCGCGCCGAAGAAATCCGTGTACCAGATCGACAACAACGCGAGCAGCACCGGCAGATTCTGCGCGAACGGTACGGTGCGGAAATGCTCGTCCATGGCGTGGAACCCGGCGAGCAGCGCGCGGAAATTCTCCGCTCCGATCGCAAGCATCGTCGACAGGCCGATCGCCGAATCCATCGAATAGCGGCCGCCGACCCAATCCCAGAAACCGAACATGTTCGCGGTATCGATGCCGAACTTCGCAACTTCCACGGCGTTCGTCGACACTGCGACGAAATGGTTACGGACGGATTCCTCGCCGAGACGGCCGACGAGCCATGCGCGCGCCGCGCGCGCATTCGCCAGCGTTTCCTGCGTAGTGAACGTTTTCGAGCAGACGACGAACAGCGTCTGCGCGGGGTCGAGGTCGCGTACCGCCTCGGTGAAATCGGTGGCGTCGACATTCGAAACGAAACGGAATTGTAGATCGCGCCGGCTGTAATGGCGCAGCGCTTCGTACGTCATTACCGGCCCGAGATCGGAACCACCGATGCCGATGTTGACGACGTTGCGGATGCGCTCGCCGCTGTGTCCGGTCCATTCGCCGTTGCGCACGCGTTCGGTGAATGTGGCCATGCGGTCGAGCACGGCGTGCACTTGCGATGCGACGTCGACGCCATCGACGATGAACTGTTCGCCGCGCGGTGCGCGCAACGCGACGTGCAAGACGGCGCGCTGCTCGGTGGTATTGATCTTGTCGCCACGCCACATGGCGTCGATGTGTGCGCGCACGTCGCATTCATTGGCCAATGCGAGCAGCAATTGCAGTGTCTCGTCAGTGATCCGATTCTTCGAATAGTCCAGATACAGGCCTGCGCCTTGCGCGACGAAACGCTCGCCGCGACCGGGGTCAGCAGCGAACAAGTCGCGCAAATGCAAATTGCTCACCTGCTGCTGGTGTAGCGCCAGGGCTTTCCACGCCGGATGCTCGCGCGTGGGCACGCTCATGTGCGTGCTTGAGACGTGGCCGGATCAGTGCCGCGAGCGGCTGTCGTAGTGGCGAAGAATCGCGGCGATACCGGCGACATTGGCGCCGCCGACAATGAGGATCGCCCAGATCCAGGTGTGCTGGAAAACAGCGGCGAAATCGCCGCGATCGAGCCAATAAAAAAATTGTGCCATGGCCGCAGGTCCGATTCGAGATCGGCATCAGCATGGCCCGCGCACATTACAGCGATATGGCAGTTCCGGATCAGGCGCAATGTGGCAACGCCTCAGCCCTGACCAGAGTGCCGCGCGAATGCCCCTGCTCGCCGAGATACTCGAGCCAGCGGTTCAGGAAGCTGGCCATACGCATGCGCTGCTGGAATACCGTCTGTGCCGGTGGAAACGGGCCGAGTTCGCGCCACAGGCGCTGACCCGGATGGCAGTGCGTCACCTCGGCGACATGCGCATCGCGATACATGCGCAGCCACGCAGATGGCGACGGGCCGCCAGTATGGGCGTCCTTCATGCAATAGGTCAGGTGCAACTCGAGCGTGTAGCGGTGCCGCTCGATCAGTTCGAGGTAGACGTCCAAGCCGTCATCCACCGACGAGATATAGGAACCGAGTGGCAGGTCCTGCGGTGCGAACAGACGCGTGAGCCGATGGTAATTTTCCGCGTACAACCCCATCAGGTACGCGAAGCGCCCCGGCAGGATTTGGCGTCTTTCGAGAACGGCTGACATGGCTTGATCATAGCATCCGCACCGCCGGCGACCAGACTGCACAACTGCATCAGTTGGGACTAGAATCAATTCCCTTCACTGCCGGAAATTGCTCGTGCATTTCCGGCATTACCGGCCATCCATGGACATAAAAAAAAGAAGGGCGATCTGTAGCCAGATCGCCCTTGTCATTTGTGCTGCTCGCGTATCAGTGATGATGGTGATGAGTATGGTTGCCACTGTGGTGGTAATGATGATTGCCACCGTAGCGGTGCCCGCCGTAATAGCTGAAACCCAAGCCGATGGATGGATATCCGTATCCGTAATACCACGGATTGTAGTAATACGGCCCGGCCGCGTAGTAGTTGTCGTAGTACGGCTCGGCATATGTTGCCGTGCCGTCGTCATAGACCACGCCGGCGCGATGGTAATACGCAGGGTCGTACACGCAGCCGCCGAGTCCGAGAAATACGCTTGCGAACAGAATCAGGTTTAACAGTCGTCTGGTCATAAATGTCACCCCTTGCAGCCAACTCACGGCCAGCCTACGCGGCAAGAGTTGAATCGCGGCTGAGCAGCGGCGCTTTCACATGGGCGACAGTTTCGGGTGCGTAAGGCTGGACAGAAACAGACCCAGGATGCGCGGCTCCATCATGATCGTGAACACGACGCCGTACAGTGCACCCCACAGATGCGCGCTGTGGTTGATGTTGTCCAGGCCGCGGCGTTCCATGTAGAAGGTGTAGGCGACGTAAGCGACGGCGTACAGGATGGCGGGCAGAGGGACGAAGAAGACGTAGATGGTCGCCCACGGCTGCAGCAGAATGAACGCGAACAACACGGCGGAAACAGCGCCCGATGCGCCGAGGCTGTGGTAGCGCGAGTTATCGCGGTTGCGCAAATAAGTCGGCAGAATCGACGCGACCAGCCCGCCGACATAGAACAACACGAACCCGAGTGGGCCGAGGAAGTGCGTATACAGCACCTCCATCGCATTGCCGAAGAAATACAGCGTCAGCATGTTGAACAGCAGGTGCTGAGGATCGGCGTGCAGAACGCCATAAGTCACGAGCCGATAGTACTGCCGGTCGCGCGATAGCGCCGGCGGCCACAGGATCAGCTGCTGCACGAGCCGGGCGTTGTTGAACGCAATGATCGAGATCAAACAGGTGACTGCAATGATGATCAGGTTGCTGTTGATGCTCAATCGATTGCCTGCACCGGCGCGACGACCGGGAAAGCTTACGCGATGTGCGGGTCGCCAGCGAGTTCCCCGCCCGCTGGCATGTCTGGTTCAGCGCGTGTTTCCATGTGGCGCAAGCGCAGGCCCAGCACGAGCGGGTAAGCGATCAGCAGAGGCAACGCGGCGAGTATCTCCGTCGTCGAGCTTTGCGGCGCAAACGTGAGGCCGTGCAGCGCGAGAGCCAACACGCACGCTGCAGCTTGTACGACCAACCCGCGCGCCAGCAGGCTCCAGCCGCCGGCGATCACCTTGTCGCAGCTCAGGACGCTGATCAACAGCGCGCATGGCAGCAAATTGAATTGCAGCAGCGCGATCCATACGCCGCCGAGCGCCGAGTCGATCAGCAGGTTGCGGATCTCCACGCCGTGCGGGTCGGTGCTGCGCAACGCAAGTGCGCGCGCGGCGGCGGGCCACACGCACGCGTTCAGCGCGAACAGTGCCGACGACGTGAGCGCGGCGCCATTCGCATCGAGCACCGCTGCCGCAGCCACGAACGCGAGGCCGAACGTGAGCAGCCGCGTGCGATAACCCTGTTCCGCGACGCGCACGAGCGGCGTGTCGTGGAACGCGGGCACGACTATGTTTGACAACAACAGCATCAACGATCCATCCCTGCCCTGTTCCGCACTTACGAACTTCAGTAAGCAATTTGGATGCCATGCGACAAACGCCGATGCAGCGCCATCTAGCAGCCGCCTCATCTTTACTTCATCGTGAGCGCATGGAATGCTGCGTCACCTTTTGACTTGGGAGGAACCACATGATCGGCTACACCACGCTGGGTACGAACGATCTGCCGCGCGCTGCGGCGTTCTATGATCAATTGCTCGGCAGCATCGGCGCCAAGCGCGGGATGGACTATCCGACGTTCATCATGTGGACTTGCGGTCACGGCAAACCGGGAATCGCCGTGATCAAACCCTACGACGGCAAGCCCGCGACAGTCGGCAACGGCACGATGGTCGCGCTGCTCATGGACAGCAAGGAAAAAGTCAATGCGATGCATGCCAAGGCGATGGAGCTTGGCGGCAAGGACGAAGGCGCGCCGGGTCCGCGCGGCGAAGGTTTCTATGCTGCGTATTTCCGCGATCTGGACGGCAACAAGCTGAACGCGTTTTTCATGGGCTGACCACGGCGGCGCGAGCGCAGCGTGACCGACAAAAACCCTCAAGCCCAGCAGATGGGCGACGAGTCGATGGCGCGCAACCTCGCGTTCCAGGCGCAGGCGATCTGGCCGCAGGAGCAGGCGTTGTTCGATCGCTACGCCTTGTCCGGTGCGTTGCGCATTCTCGATCTGGGCTGCGGCACCGGCGAGATCACGCGGCGGCTCGCCGCGCGCTACGCCCAAGCGTACCTGGTCGGCGTCGACATCCTTGAAAGCAATCTGGAGATCGCGCGGCGCAGCGGTGACGAATACGCCGATCGCCTGCAATACCTGACCGGTGACGCATTCGCACTGCAGTTTCCCGCCGCGCACTTCGATCTCGTCGTCTGCCGCCACATGTCGCAGGCCGTGCCGGATTTTCCGCTCGTGCTCGACGAGATCGGCCGCGTGCTTAAAGCGCGCGGCTGGCTGCACTTGCTGTCGGAGGATTACGCGATGCTGCGCATGCCGCGCGGGGCGCGCGATCCGGACAGGTTCTGGATAGACAATGCCTTGCGCTATCTCGACAGCATCGGCTGCGACGGCCGCATCGGCCGGCATTCGCCGCCGCTGCTGGAGCAACGCGGCTATACCGCCATCGCGGTCGACTACGTTATCGTCGATACCTTACGCGTGCCACGCGCCACGTTCGCGGGCATCCTGCGCGCCTGGCGCGATGGCTATGTCGATCCCTTGGCTCGGGCGACTGGCCGCAATCCGGCCGACGTAGGCGCCGACTTCGATGCGATGATCACGGCTGTCGAAACGCCGCCGCAATATGCAGTCTGGCATGTGCCCGTCATTTCCGGGCAACATCCCTGATCGATCCGCGGAGTAACCGATGGCCTGTGACGCCAAACTGCTTGCCGACATTGAACTGTTCGAGCACGTAACCGAAGAAGATCGCGTAAGCCTTGCCGAGTTCATCGACCTGCGCCAGCTTGCCGCCGGCGAAACGTTGTTCAAGACGGGCGAGCCCGGCGAAGCGCTGTATATCGTGCGCGACGGCGAAGTCGAGCTGTACATCAAGGACACCGCAGGTCAGAAGATCCTGCTCGCGATAGCCGGCCGCGGAGAAGTGTTCGGCGAACTCGCGCTGCTCGATCGCGGCGCGCGCACGGCGACAGCAATGGCGCTGGCCGACACCGAACTGCTCGAACTCGATCGCGAGGATTTGCTGCTGCTGTTTCACAAGAGCCCGGCGGCGGCGCTGCGCCTGCTGGCGGCAATGAGTCAGATGACGCGCAAAGCCGACGAGCTGCTGCGCACGCGCGTATCGCGCAATGCGAACGAAGAGGCCGAGGAGAAAATCACGCCGCTGCAACGTATCGCGGACTGGATTTCATGGTTCAGCGGCAGCATGCACTTCCTGTTGCTCAACGCCGTCTGGTTCGTGGCCTGGATCGCGATCAATACGTTTGCGCTCGGCATGCCGCAATTCGATCCTTACCCGTTCGGCCTGCTGACGATGATCGTCTCGCTCGAGGCGATTTTTCTTTCGTGCTTCGTGCTGATCAGCCAGAACCGCCAGGCCGAGAAGGACCGCGTGCGCGCGGACATAGAGTACGAAGTGAATATCAAGGCCGAGCTCGAAATCGCGCACCTGCACGAAAAAACCGACCGCATCTACACTGAAATGCTCGAGCACTTCATCGCCTTGGACAAACGCCTGCCGCGTTGAAGTCCTACTCGAAGCCGTCGCGGAAAATCTCGTCGAAGACACTGGCCGGAATCGCACTGACGAATGCGTCGCCACTGCCGCCACTGTTCTGCTGCAGCGCGCCGGACGTAACCGGGAAATTGACGCTCGTGGTATTGCCGGCCAGATAGGCTGTGCCCGTTGCATCGATCGCGATGCCATAGCCGGCATCAAGCCCGCTACCGCCGAGATAACTGCCGTAGCCGAAAGCGCCGGCCGCGGTCAGCTGCGCGACGAACGCATCGCTGCTGCCGCCAGCGAATGCAGCCTGGCCGGCGTTCGCCGTCAGCGGAAAATTCGCGCTCTGCGTATAGCCGGTCACATAGATGGCGCCATTGGCATCCAGTGCGACGCCGAGCGCCGTGTCGTAGCCACTGCCGCCGAGATACGTGCCGAAGACTTGCGCGGCGCCGCTCGCATCCAGCCGCGTTACGAACGCGTCGACGCCGCCGGCATTGACGGCCTGCACGGCAGCGGTCACGGGGAAGTCAACACTGTTGCTGTTGCCCGCTGCATAGGCGTCGCCGTTCGCGTCTACTGCGAGCGCCATGCCGTAATCGTCGGCGCTGCCGCCGAGAAACGTTGCGTAGACCAGATTCGCGCCGGTCGGATCGAGCGTGGCGACGAAGGCATCGGCATTGCCGCCGCCGTACGTCGTCTGCAGTGCGCCAACGCTGACGGGAAAATTCGCGCTCTGCGTATAGCCGGTAATGTAGGCGGCGCCAGCGCCGTCGAGCGCGATACCGCGCGCGATATCGAGTCCGCTGCCGCCGAGATACGTGCTATAGCCAATGGCGCCCGCAGCGGATATTTGCACGACGAACGCATCGTCGACGCCGGCCAGCGCCGGCTGCACGACACCGCTCGTCACCACGAAATCTGCGCTCTGCGTGTAGCCGGTCACGAAGGCATTGCCGCTGTCATCTACCGCAACGGCAGTGCCTACGTCCAGACCGCTGCCGCCGAGGTACGAGGCGTATGCGAGCGCACCGGCGCTATCGAGCACGACGAGAAACGCATCGTTGCCACCGCCGACAGTCGGCTGCGCCGCATTCGCCGTGGTAGGAAAATCAATGCTGTTCGTGCTGCCGGTGAGGTAGGCGTTGCCGTTTGCATCGACCGCGATGCCTTGCCCCGAATCGCCGCCACTGCCGCCCAGATACGTGCTGTAGACCAGTGCGGTACCGGCTGCGTTGAGCTTGGCGACGAACAGATCGCCGCTGCCGCCGTACACCGGCTGCGCTGCGCCGAGCACGGGAAAATTCGCGCTCGTCGTGTGTCCGGTGACATAGGCGTTGCCGGAACCATCAATGGCGATCTTTACGGCGCCGTCGTCAGCGGCGCCGCCGAGATAACTGCTGTAAGTGAATACCGGATCGATAACCAGTGCGCGCGCCGTATCGTAGCGCCCGAGTGCAAGACTCACGCGCTGCTGTCCGTGCAGCACGTAGCTCACTTCGACCGGGCGACGCGCGCCGTCGATGTCCTGCCAGGCGACGGGGCGCTGCTGCACCAGACCGGCCGAGCGCAGCGCAAGATTGCCATCGCGATCCACGCGCAGCGGCCCGGCGCCGGAGAACTCGATGGCGATGCGGCGCGGGTTCGCATGCGGCGCGAGCACGAAATCGTATTCGAGCTGGCGTTGGTTGCCGTGGTAGACAACGTCGATACCGGGATAGATCTGGGCGTAGCGCACTTTCGCGTAGGCAGGAACATCCTTGCGCCAACGTGTCGGATCCTTGCCGATGAAATAGTTGCTGCGCGACGTCAGCGGCTCGATACCTTCGATCGCCGCGTCCGCATTGGCGCCGAGCAGGCGCATCGATAACACGCGGCGTCGCTGCACAGAACTACCCGAGAGCACGGCTTGCGTGGCGGTCAGGAACGCGGCGTAACCGGGCGCACGCGCAAGATACAGCACTTGGTCATCGGTTTGGCCGCGGTTCGCTTCGAACATCAACGGCAAGTTAACTGGACCCGCGTTTGCCTCGTTCGGCACAGCCAAAACGTTGCCGGTGACCAGCCAAAGCGCCATCACCACCCATCCCCGCACTACCTTCATCGTTCAGCCTCACTGCGCGCCTGGGCCGAGCATACCGCGTCTGACGAGTACAGAACGTGCGCCCACCCTCAAGTGTAACCGCGCTCAAGTGCAACCGCGCCGTCACGGCGCCAACATGCGTCTGGCGCTTGATCGCCAACGCGCGACCGCGCACAGTTACGCGATGGCCAGCCAATCCGAAACCCGCAATCTTGCGCTGTTCTGCGATTTCGAGAACGTCGCGCTTGGCGTGCGCGAGGCGAAATACGCGCAATTCGACATCAACAAGGTGCTGGAAAAACTTTTGCTCAAGGGCAGCATCGTGGTCAAGAAAGCGTATTGCGATTGGGAACGCTACAAGGAATTCCGCCCCGCGATGCACTACGCCTCGTTCGAGCTGATCGAAGTTCCGCACGTCAGCCAGTCGGGCAAGAACTCCGCCGACATCCGCATGGTCGTCGATGCCCTGGACCTGTGCTACACCAAGGCGCATGTCGACACGTTCGTCATCATCAGCGGCGATTCGGATTTTTCGCCGCTGGTGAGCAAGCTGCGCGAAAACAACAAGATCGTAATCGGCGTCGGCGTCAAAAGCTCGACGTCGCAGCTGCTGATCGCCAACTGCGATGAATTCATCTATTACGACGATCTCGTGCGCGCGCAAAAAAGCGCGCCGACCCAAAAGAAGAAGACCGAAGACAAGACGCCGAAAACCGCGGTGCCACGCGCAGCGAAGACCGATGCCGACCGCAAGCAAGAGGCGTTCGAGCTGGTGGTGGAAACGCTCGAAGCGCTGATCGCCGAACGCGGCGAAGGCGAAAAGATCTGGGGCTCGATGATCAAATCGGCCCTGAAGCGGCGCAAGCCCGGCTTCAACGAAAGCTATTACGGCTTCAAATCGTTCAGCGCCTTGCTCGAGGACGCAAGAGCTCACCAGCTGCTTGAACTCGAACGCGAAGACAAGTCTCCGCAATATCTCGTGAGGCTCGGCGCGGCAGCGGACAATCACAGCTGATTCTCATCGCATCGCGCACGCAACGAAGTTCGCTCGACGCAGGGATGGTGCTCGGCACCAACGAAAGGCACCCGTCTACGCAGTTGCCGCATATGCGCGTGCGCGCACAGAGCCTTCTCTGATGCAGACCTAGATTCCGCTCGCGGTTGCGATCTGGGGTCACAGCTCTGGAGGAATCTTTATGAAGTCACACTCGACAATCACCCGCGGCATCGCCGCAGCAGTGGCGCTCGCGCTTGCGTTCGGCAGTGCATCGCTGATCGCGCAGCACGGCAAGGCCGGCTACGTGCAGCACAACCTCGTTTCCGATGGCAGCATCGCCGCAGATCACACCGACGCGAATCTGGTCAACGCTTGGGGTGTCGCGTTCAATCCGTTCGGCTTCGTCTGGGTGGCGAACAATCACACCGGCACTTCGACGCTGTACGACGGCGACGGTAATCCGCAAGCGCTCGTCGTCAGCATTCCAACGCCGACGGCGGACAGCGGCGGCAGTCCGACCGGCATCGTCTTCAATGCGTCGTCCGGTTTTGCCGTGACCGGCGCGAGCGGCTCGGGGCCGAGCCGCTTCCTGTTCGCGACCGAGGACGGCGTCATCGCCGGCTGGGCGCCGGCCGCGGATCCCACGCACGCGATCATGGCGGTGGACAATTCCATAGGCGATGCGATCTACAAAGGCATCGCGCTGAGCGCGGGCGGCAGCGGCCAGCTGCTCTACGCCACCGATTTCCACAACGCGAAAATCGATGTTTTCGACGCGACGTTCGCGCCGGTAGCGCTTGCTGCGAGCGCCTTCGTCGACCCGGGTATTCCAGCGGGATTCGCGCCGTTCGGCATTCAGGCGATCGGCGGCAACATTTACGTCACCTACGCGATGCAGGACGCCGACGCCGTAGACGACGTGCACGGCAAGGGCTTGGGGTATGTCGACGCTTACGATCCGAACGGCAATCTGATTCGGCGCGTCGCCTCGCGCGGCGCGTTGAATGCGCCGTGGGGTCTCGCGGTTGCGCCGGCTGGATTCGGCGCGTTCAGCCACGATCTGCTGGTCGGCAATTTCGGTGATGGCGTGATCAACGCGTTCGATCTGAAGAACGGCACGCCGACCGGCGAACTGCGCGGCGCCGACAACCGGCCGCTCGCGATCGACGGCTTGTGGGGCATCGCGTTCGGCAACGGTCTCGCGAACCAGCCGGTCAACACCCTGTTCTTCGCCGCCGGCCCGAATGACGAAGCGAACGGACTGTACGGCCGGATCGACGCACAGTGATCAATGGCGCCGGCTCGCGCGGCGCGCGGATGCGCGTGCGCGCGGCGGCGCTTCGCGTGCGCGCGCGAGGTTGTCGCTAACGCGCCGCAACAGGTCCGCGGTGACAACGAAGTTCTCCGCGGCTTGCACATGCGCGACCGCCGCGACATTCGCGGTCGCCGAGATCGCCGGCGCCAGGAACACATCGGTCCGATTGCTCGCGCCGGCCGCATTCGTTTGCGCGAACAACGGCATGAACACGTTGCCGCTGCTGAGCAACGCCTGGTAGTCGCCAAGGAAGTAATCCGCACTGCCCGCTGCGCCCGACAGCGGCGCGAGAGCCAGATCGAACGGGCCGGCGATCTGGCTTTCGCTCCAGCTCGTGCCGTTCGACGAGCGTGCGAGCCAGTAGTTTGTGAGCAGTGTCGCCGCGCTGTTCGTGTTCGGACGGAGGTCGAAATAACCTACGCCGATCTGCCCGTCCGCGCGCACGTGCACGCTCGGCACGAATGCGGCAACCGTGGCGTCGCCGTTTACCCGCAGCGGCGCCGACCAGCTCACGCCGCCGTCGTTCGAGCGCGACAGCGCGATGCCGTCGCGTGCGCCATTGCTGAAGCGAGCATCCTGCCAGACCGCGTACAAGTCGCCGCCTGGTGCCACCGCGATCTGCGGTACGAGCGAGCCGTCGCGCACACCAGTTCCGGTGTCCGGATCGCGCGTGCCGACAGCGAGATTGTCGGCGATCTTGACCGGTGCCGACCAGGTGTCGCCGTTATCGCTGGAGCGAATCACTTTCAGCGCGGAAGTGAACGAATTGTTCGCTGCTGCCGTATCGATCTGCAGAAACAGGTTCACGAGCACGCCGTTCGGCAACACGACGATCTGATTGCTGATCGTCTGATTCAACGGACCCGGATCGTAGATCATGCGTGCCGTCGACCAGGTCGCGCCATCATCGATGCTGCGCACGAATGCGGTCGGGCCAGCGGTTTCGCTCACGAGGCGATCCCAGACTGCATAGATGTAATGCGGCGTGATCGGATCCGCGGTGATCGTACATTTATCGTTGAACAAATTTCCGGTGTCGCGGATCAGAGTGCGCGTCGGGCCCCAGGTGATGCCGCCATCGGTCGAGCGCGAAGCGACGACGGCGCTGACCGATCCTGGTTGCAACAAGCCGCCGCTGAACGCGATCGCGATTTGATGCAGCGTACCGTCCGGCGCTGCGCTGAGCCACGGGTCGCTCACGCGTTCGTAATCGCCACCGCCGCAACGCGAAAACGCCATCGGTCGTTGCGTCCAGCTATGACCGCCATCCGTCGATGCCGCGGCGACGATGCAGCGCGCGCCGCCATTGGACCAGCGGTCCTGCTGCCAAGCCGCGATGATATTCGACGTGTTCGCCGGATTGATCGCGAGCGCAGGCTCGACTTCGGCGTTCGCGTACAACATGCCGGACGCCGGCACTCCGTCGCAATTCGGCACGAACGGCGTAGCCGCCGAGACGCGGTATTGCGGATCGAGTGTCGAGCCCGGTGGTGGTGGCGGTGGCGGTGGAGGCGGCATCGACTGCGTGGTGCCGGAACTGTTCGAGCCGCCACCGCAGCCGGCGAGCAGGAGCAGTGGCAGTACAGCAAGTACGGGTGTAAGTTTCATGGCCTTGGCTTCGTCTGTTGCTGCATCCACGATCATGTCGCGGGAGGACCAATGAACAAGCTGCACGCTGTGTGGTTTGGCGCGCTGGCGATTGGCGCATGTTCGCAAAACGACGCTTCCAAGGCGACGACGAGCCAAGCCACCCCGCCGTCGCAAGCGGCTAGCGCAGCCGCCCCCGCCGGCTCGCCGGGGCCGACGCTTGCACAATGGGCGCAAGGCGTGCAGCTGTTCGACAATCTCGGCAATCACGCGCGCAAGGTGACGACGTCTTCAGCGGAGGCGCAGGTTTACTTCAATCAGGGCCTGCGCCTGATCTATGCCTTCAATCACGACGAGGCCGCGCGCGCGTTCGCCAAGGCAATCCTGCTCGATCCGACGTGCGCGATGTGCTACTGGGGCGCCGGCGAAGCGCTCGGCCCGAACTACAACATGCCGGCCATGCCGGATCGCTGGAAAGTACTGTGGGAAGCGGTGCAAGCCGCGCAGAAGAATGCGGCACATACCACGCCCGTCGAGCAGGCGTTGATCGCTGCGCTGGGCAAACGCTATTCCGGGTCGGAGCCGCTGGCGCCGGAAAAAATGGCGCAGCCGAACAGCGGCTATGCGAATGCGATGCGTGAGGTCGCCAAGCAATTTCCTGATGACGACGATGTGCAGGTGTTTTTCGCCGAAGCGCTGATGACCGCCAATCCCTGGAAGTTGTGGTCGGTCGACGGCAAGGCCGCGCCGGGTACGGACGAAATCGTTGCGACACTCGCGAACGTGCTTGCACGCAATCCGCAGCATCCCGGCGCGAACCATTATTACATCCACGCCGTGGAAGCTTCGCCGCATCCGGAACAAGCGATCGCCGCCGCCGAACGCTTGCCCGGCCTCATGCCCGGCGCCGGCCACATCGTGCACATGCCGGCGCACATCTTCCAGCGCGTCGGCCGTTACGCCGATGCTGGCGCGGCGAACATCGCCGGCGCGCAGGCCGATGTCGCTTATATAGCGCGCGCCCGGCCGCCGGCGTGGACGTATTACACCGGCATGTATCTGGCGCACAACTACCAGTTTCTCGCCTACGCGTCGTCGATGCGCGGACGCGCAGTCGAAGCGCTGCAGGCGGCGCGCAACATGCGCGCGACAGTGCCCGAAGAAATCCTGCATATGGGCATGGGCATCGATTGGTACGCCGCCGAACCGTGGTTCGTCATGGAGCGTTTCGGCAAATGGAACGAGATCCTCGCCGAACCCGCAGTTGATGCGAAACTGTCCGGCCTGTCGGCCGCGTATCGTTTTGCGCGTGCCAGCGCATTTGCGGCGACCGGCAACGTCGAGCAAGCGATCGAAGAAAAGAAGCAGCTCGATGCCATTGCCGCCGCGACACCGGCGGAAGCACCGGCCGGACTCAACACCTTGAAGGATCTGATCGCAGTCGCCAGTCCAGTGGCCGCCGCGCGCATCGCAATCGCACAGGGCAAGCACGATGAGGCGATCGCTGCCTTGCGCGAAGCGGTGGCAAAAGAAGACGTGCTCGCTTACGACGAACCCGCCGACTGGTTCGTTCCGGCACGCCATCTGCTCGGCGCCGAACTGCTCAAGACAAACCGCCCGCTCGATGCCGAAACGGTTTTCCGCGACGATCTGCAGCGTCATCCGGACAATGGCTGGGCGATGTCCGGCTTGGCGCAGGCACTGAACGCACAAGGTAAACCGGATGCGCAGGTCCAGCAGCAGTTGAACAGTGCCTGGAAGGATGCGGACGTCAAAGCAACCGCGGCGTTTTTGTAAGGGAACCACTGAACACGATCTGAAAGCCACGGCTATGTCCGATTTCGCCATGTAAATGGCATTTCCGCCACTGCCGCTGCTAGACTGACGGGTACAAACTTTGCGCACGCCGGGCATTCGCCCGGTATGCGCAGGAGATACCGTCATGTTGAAGTTCGCTGTCATCGCGCTGGCCAGTGGCATTGCGCTTGCGAGCGCGACCGCTGCGGGTCGGCTGCCGCAGAAGCCGGTTTATTTCGACGGCGGGCAATATTCCGCCGCGCTGTCGCAAGGCGCGCGCCAGTGGCGCCTGCAGCCGCTCGCCGGTGACGACGTCGAAGTGATCGATCGCGCCTGCATGAATCGCACGCACGTGCCAGTTGGCGTGTGGCTGGTGTCGCGCGATGACGCAGGCCATCTGCAACTGCTCGCGCCATCGAGCACGATCTTGCCTACCGGCTATCCGCCGCAGATCGCGTTGCATGCCTGTGGAGATACCGGCGCCGACACGGCACTGCAGGTACCGCCGGTCGTGCTCGGCTGGATCGAAAACAACGTCAATTCGGTATTGATCGATGACTAGAAAAACGTTCCGCCTCGGTCTGCTCGCGCTCGATGGCTGCATGCTGTCGAGCCTGACCAGCGCCGCCGATGCGCTGCACGTGGCGCAGATTCTCGCCGAGATCCGCTCGCCGCTCGATGCGCCGCGCTTCGAAAGCGTGGTGTTCAGCGCACGTGGCGCGAAAAGCGTGCGCAGCAAGTCGGGTATCGAGATCAGCAATATCGCGGCGCTGCCGAAGAACGCGAAGTTCGATCTGGTGCTCGTTCCGGGTATCGACCATCGACGGCCACGCGATGTCCTCGACCGCCGTGACGAATTCGCGCCGGAGATAGCCGCGTTGCAAGCGCTGTACCGGCGCGGCACGCGCATTGCGGCGACGTGCAGCGGCACCTATCTGCTGGCGATGACCGGTTTGCTCGATGGCCGGCGCGCGACGACGAGCTGGTGGATGGCCACTGCTTTCCGGCGCCACTTCCCCGCCGTGCATCTCGAGGAGCAGGCGCTGATTGTCGACGACGGCAACCTACTCACGACCGGAGCATCCACAGCGGTATATTCATTGATCATCCGCATGATCGAAGAAACCGGCGGCGCGGAACTCGCGCAGCAGGTCAGCCGCATGATGCTGCTCGATGCCGAGCGCCAGAGCCAGGCGCCATATGTCAGCCAGGCCATGCTGGAACGACCGCGTCATTCGCTGGCGGAGAAGATCACGCATTTTCTCGATCGCCAACTGCACAACCAGATCAGCGTGACCCGTCTCGCCGAATATTGCGGTACGAGCGAGCGCAGCCTGTTGCGCCACTTCCGCGCGCAGTTTGGCAAAAGTCCGCTCGGCCACATCCAACACCTGCGGGTGGAGCGTGCCAAAGCGCTGCTCGAAGCCACGCAGCTGAGTTTCGATGAAGTCGTCGCGCGCTGCGGCTACAGCGACGTGCCGAGTTTTCGCAAACTGTTCAAGCGCGAAACATCACTGACCCCCGGCGATTACCGCGAACGCTTCCGCCTGCGTGCACGCTAGGCGCACAGCGGCCAACTATCAATTTGCGCGTGTTGTCCCGCATGACTGTCGACAAGACTGATCGCGTGCGCGTGCCAGACGATCGGCTCGATCGCGATCGGCTCTGGCAGGGTGCTCTGCGCATAGGCGATCGTCAGATGCGGCATATACGGCCGCGTTTCGACGTACTCGCCGAGTCCCGCCGCGCTCAGCGCCACACCGAGTTCGCGCGATAGCACCTCCAGCAGCACCTGCGATTCCGGCGTGCAGCGCAACACGCATGGCGGATTGACACGCCGCGGAAAACTCTCGACCCGATCGATAGTGAATTCAAAATCTGCGACACGCAGGTTCGCGACGGCATTGCGCGCGCGCTGGACGATGTCATCGATCGCGGCGAAGTCGCCGAGAAACTGCACCGTCAGATGCAGTTTCGCCGGATCCAGCCAGCGCCCGCGAAGGCGCTGCGTCTCCTTGAGTTCTGCGGCCGCGCGCACGATCCAGTCAAGCACTGCCGCGTCCGGGCGCAAGGCGAAGAACAGGCGATGGCTGGCCATTGCATCGCCTTCGACTACCAGATCTTCACGCGCTGCTCCGGTGCGACATACAGCTTGTCGGCAGGCTTGATGCCGAACACGTCGTACCAGCCATCGATATTGCGTACCGGGCCGTTGACGCGGAACTGGCGCGGGCTGTGCGGATCGCTGACGACCTGGCGTTTGACGAAATCATCAGTGACTTTGCCACGCCATGCTTGCGCCCAGCCGAGAAACACACGTTGATCGCCGCTGTAGCCGTCGAGCACCGGCGCCGGTTTGCCATTGAGCGAAGCGTGATACGCATCAAGCCCGAGCGTGAGTCCACCAAGGTCAGCGATGTTCTCACCCATCGTCAGATCGCCGTTCACTTTCACCCCGGGCAGCGGCTCGAACATCGAGTACTGTGCGCTGAGCTGTTTCGCGCGCGCTTCGAATTTCTTCGCGTCGTCGGCGGTCCACCAGTCGCGCAGCGCGCCGTCGGCGTCGATCTTGCGACCCTGGTCGTCGAAACCGTGCGTGAGTTCATGGCCGATCACGCCGCCGATCGCACCGTAGTTGACCGCTGCGTCGGCATTCGGGTCGAACATAGGCGGCTGCAGGATTGCCGCCGGAAATACGATGTCGCGCAGCGAGCCGTTGTAGGCATCGTTGGTCTGCGGCGTCATGCCCCAGTCGGAGCGGTCGACCGGCCCGTCGAAACGGCCGAGGTAGAATGCCCAGTCCGCCTGCGCACAACGGCGCACATCGCCAAGCAGATCGTCGTCGCGGACGACGAGCTTTGAATAGTCACGCGGATGATCCGGATAGCCAACCTTGATCGTGTAGGTGTCGAGCTTCTGCAGCGCCTGTTTTTTTGTCGCCTCGCCCATCCAGTCGAGTTTTTCGATGCGCGCGTGGTAAGCGGCCTTGAGGTTGCGCACGAGCGCTTCGATCTTCGCCTTCGCCTCAGGCGGGAAATACTTCGCCGAATACAACTGGCCAACGCCGAAACCGAGCGTGCCGAACGTGCCCCAGTGATCGCCGACGCCGAAATCGCCGCCGGCAACGCTGTACACGCCACGTTTCCAGCGCGCCTTCTGTTCCTTCTGGCCCTGTAGCGTTTTGCCATGCAGTTCGAAGTAGGCCTCGGCGAATGGCTTGGCCAGATACGGCGCTGCGTTGTCGAGCAGGTGCACGGCATGCCAGGCCTGCAGCGTGTCGAGCGGCGCAGCGGCATAGATCGCGGTCAGCTTCGGAAACGCGCTTTTTTCGGCGACGATTACGCGCTTGATCGAGCCGGCTTGCGCTTGGCTCAGAAACTTGTCCCAGGCGAAGCCCGGCGCGAATTTTTGCAGCTCCGCCACAGCCATCGGGTTGTAGACCGCGAGTGGATCGCGCTGCTGTACCTTGGTCCAGCTGGCGTCGGCAATCTCCGTTTCAAAATCAACGACGTGCTTCGCCGCCGCTTCAGCGTCGGGCCAATCGCCCAGTTTGAGCAGCTGCGCGGCGTAGTTCTGATACGCCTTTTTCTGTGCGGCGAAATCGTCCTTGAGGTAGTAATCGCGATCGGGCAGGCCGAGGCCGGCCTGGCCAATGTACAGCGCGTAATGCTTGGGATCCTTCAGGTCGACATCGATGCCGAAGTTGAAGAGTGTGCCTTCAAAGTCCCCGACACTGCGCCCCATCAGCGCCGCGAGGTCATCACGCGACGCCGCCTTGCGGATGGCCGCGAGATCTCCCGCGAGCGGTTTCGCTCCGAGTGCGTCGACGTTCGCCTCGTCCATGAACGCCCTGTAGAACGCGCCCATCTTGCCTTCCAGATCGCCCGGTTCGTGCGAAGTCTTCGCCGATGCGGCTTCCATCATCTCGTGCAGACGCGCATCGACTGCGTCAGTCATCGCCAGGCGCAAGCTCACACCGGGCTTGTCGGCCGGGATCTGCATCTTGTCCAGCCACATGCCATTGGCATGGCGAAAAAAATCGTCGCCGGGCTTGGCGAGCTTGTCGATGCCGCCGAGGTCGAAGCCCCAGTCGCCATATTGCGGCCGCTTTACCGTATCCGCTGCGATGGCCGCAGTGCACACCGCGACCGCACAGACCATTGTCACCGCCCGCATTTTCATCGCCGTGTTCTCCTGCGCCGGGAAACCAAACGAATGCTGAATCCATCTTCGCCCCGCGCACAGTGCCGAAAGCTGGTGAGGCCAGGTTCATTGTAGCCCGACCATTCTGTGCCGAGGCCCGTAACATGGAGCGTTCGCATGACCTGCTGGCGAAAGTCGGGGCTCGTCGCGCTGGTCGTACTGCTGCTCGGCTGTGCGCCGCTGCAGAACAAGGCCGATCGGCAGCCGTCGACGGCACTGCCGCCTGCACACGACACGCCCAGCGCGCGCTATGTGCAGTCGGAAGTGCAGACCCATACCGGTGATTCCGGTTTTCGCCTGCTGGCGAACAGCACCAATGCGTTGATGAGCCGCATCGCGCTGGCCGACCACGCCGCGCATTCGATCGATCTGCAGTATTTCATCTTCCAGAACGACGCCACCGGACGCCTCGTCGCACAGCGCCTGCTCGCCGCTGCCGATCGTGGCGTGCGCGTGCGCATGCTGCTCGACGATTACGACCTCGACGACCAATACGATCTGCTCGATGCGCTCGATGCGCACGCGAACATCGAAGTGCGCGTGTTCAACCCGTTCCCCACGCGCGCGAAACTGCTGCCGGCGAAAGTCGTCCAGCTTGCGCTCGAATGGCGCCGCCTTAACCGGCGCATGCACAACAAGTCGTTCATCATCGACAATACGACGGCGATCATCGGCGGCCGCAATATCGGCGATGCGTATTTCGACGCCGCGGACAAGGGTAACTTCCGCGACCTCGACGTGGTCGCGATCGGCCCGGTTGTGGCCGAGGCATCGCGCACGTTCGATGCCTATTGGAACAGCGACGCCGCCGTGCCCGTTGCCGCGTCCGGCAGGAAACGCGAACCGCAGCGCGATCTCAGCCACGAACGGGAAGCGCTTGCGCACGAGGCGCGCGCGTTCGCCGAATCCGATTATGCGCAGGCTGCGATCATGGAGTTTCCGAGCGGACCGACCGCAGACCGCACTGGCAGCTGGTTCTGGGGTAGCGCGACGCTGGTTGCGGACCAGCCGGAAAAAATCGAAACCAGTAAGGATGAGCCGTCATTGCGCATCGGTCCGCGACTCAAACAGGTCGTCGATGCTTCGCAGCGCGAGGTGTTGCTGATCTCCCCTTATTTCGTGCCGGGGAAAACCGGTACCAGCTACCTATCGGATCTCGCACATCGTGGCGTCAACACCAAAGTGCTGACCAATTCACTGGCAGCGACCGACGAGCCGGCCGCCCATGCCGGCTATGCGCATTACCGGCGCGACCTGCTGCGCGGCGGCGTGCAGCTTTACGAACTGCACCCGCTGCCGGGGGCTACGGAAACGGCGACCACGTACGGCACATCGTCGGGGGTGAGCCTGCACGCCAAATCCGTCGTCGTCGACCGACATTACGTGTTCATCGGCTCGATGAACATGGATCAGCGTTCGAAGCTGTTGAACACCGAAATGGGCGTGATCGTTGATTGCCCGGCACTGGCACGAGCCGTCGGCGATTTCTTCGAGCGCGGCGCCGCCAACGCGTTCCAGGTCGAACTGAAAGATCAACAGCTCGGACACCAGGAGCTGGTTTGGATCGCCCACGAGAACGGCACAACCCAGACGTTCGAACATGAGCCCGGCGCCTCGGCGCAACGGCGTCTGGAAACACTGCTGCTGCGGATGCTGCCGATTGATGGATTGCTGTGATGCCTTGTCCGGCGGCGAACGCTAGCCGTAGCGCAGCCACACAGACGCTTCCTTTTCGTTGGTAAATACCCGCGCGTCGATTCCCGCTTCGCGCGCATGCAATTCACAGTATTCGATGCGCTGCAGGCCGAACGGTTTTACATGGGCGATGCGCACGCGCTCAAGCCCCTCGCCGGACATGGCACGGACTAGCGCCTGCCATTCCTCGCCGGACAGCGGTTCGCCACTGGTCTCGTCAACTAGCAACAAGCCGCGTGGATTGCGTTCGCGTATCGCCGTTGCGATGCGGCGCCAACAATCCAGGGTGTTCGCGTAATCGCCACCGCCCCTCGCGAATGCGCGCAAGACAGAGCCTTCGGCAGTAAACGCAACACTAATGGGCTGTTTTTCCGTGACACCGCCCCTGTGCGAACCCGCCTCTGGAGCATGGGAACAATCGCAGAACTTTTCAAGCATGCACTGCATTTCGTTGTGGGCACCGTTAAAATGCGGAAATTCCCCAAATATCGGAATCGCCATGGGCAGAGGCCCCAGCATCGAAGGCCGCAAGAGCGCGGAAGACGCGCGCCGCGGCAAATTGTTCACCAAGCTGATCCGCGAAATCACGATCGCCGCCCGCAGCGGCGGCGCCGATCCGGCCAGCAATGCGCGCTTGCGCGCCGGCATTGACAAGGCGCTGACGGCGAACATGACGAAGGACACGATCGAGCGTGCGCTCAAACGCGCCACCGGCGCCGATGCGGCGAAGATGGAAGAAGTCCGCTACGAAGGATATGGCCCGTCCGGAGTCGCCTTGATCATCGATTGCATGACCGACAATGCGCAGCGGACGGTCGCCGACATCCGCCACGCGCTCGGCAAACACGGTGGCAATCTCGGCACCTCGGGTTCGGTCGCGTTCCAGTTCAAGCATGTCGGCGAGCTCGTACTCGACACCAGCAAGCCCGGCCGCGAAGACCAATTGCTCGAGATAGCACTCGATGCCGGCGCCGACGATGTACAAAGCGACTCAGGCGAAAGCGTCGTCCTGACCACGCCGGAAAACTTCGAAGCTGTCAAGAAAGCGGTACTAGCGGCGGGGCTGAAGCCGGGCCGCGCCGACGTGACGTGGCGCCCGGAGAATCGAACGGCGGTAAATGCCGAAGTCGCCGAAACCCTGCGCGACCTGCTCGACTGGCTCGACGAGCTGGACGACGTGCAGGCCGTTTTTCACAACGCGGAACTAGCCGTTTAGGGAAACACTCCAGCAGATCAAGACGTCAATCGCCACGCATCTCCGCAGATAGCGCGACTTCCACATGCGTGCCCTCATCACGTGCCGGTGCGGTCGGCACCACGGTGACGACGCGTGCGGCCGCAACGCCGGCTTCCGCCAACGCGCGCGCAATCACGGCCGCGCGCTGCTGAGCAAGTTTGCGCGCAGGTGGGGCATCGTCGTCTGCGCTCACGCGCACAGAGACTAGCGCCGCCCGGTATTCTTCCAGAATCTTCACCAATGGCTGCAATAGACCACGGTCGACGTCATCGAGCTGCGCACTGTCGGGCATGAAACTGAGTCGGCGCGAGAAATCCAGGACGATGCTGTCGTGTTGGCGACCGATGATCACGCCGGAGTCGAGCTGCTGCTGCAGACGGCCCTGCAGTACGTCCAGGTAATAGCCGACTTCGCGTGCCGGCAGTGCGGTGTTCTTTTCGGTCGCCGCGCTTGAGGGTTTTTTTCCCGCGTGCGGTTTGCTGGACGGATGCGCGGCAACCGCAGTCTTCGCTTCCTCGACGCGGGCTGGCACGCGCGAGGCCTTGTGTGCCGCGCACGCAACGAGCAGCATCGCGGCAAGACAGCACAGCAAGTGCGATTTAGACATGGGCAATGTTCTTCCCGCGCACGAACACGATGAAATCCTCTACCGGCAGCGGCCTGCTGAACAGATAGCCCTGGCCGTGGAAAACGCCGTGATCCACAAGCCAGCGCACCTGTTCCAGTGTCTGCACCCCCTCGGCAACCACTTCCAGGCCTAGCGATTTGGCCATCTCGATCACGTGCACAATCACCTCGCCCGTCGCGGCGCCGGTGCCGATCGCATCGACGAACGACTTGTCGATCTTGAGCACGTCCAGTTCAAACGATTGCAGATAGGACAGGCTCGAATAGCCGGTACCGAAATCGTCCACCGCGATCTGGTGGCCGCGTTCGCGGAAACCGCGGATCAGTGCGCGTGCCGTGTCGCTGTTGACGAGCGCACGCTCGGTAATCTCGAGCTTGATCGCCTGCGGCGGCAGTTTCGCCACCTTCAGGAGCGTCGCGAGTTCGTTGCCAATGCGCTCGTCCTTCAGATCATCGTGAGAAAGGTTCAGGTTAATGCTGATATTGCCGGCTGCGGGGACAATGCGGTGCAGGTCGGAAATCATGGTGCGCAATACCGTGAGCGTGACGTCCTGTATCAATCCGGCTTCTTCTGCCATGGGAATGAATACGCTCGGGCTGACCCACTGCCCTTTCCCGCGTTGCCAGCGCGCGAGCGCTTCCGCGCCGATACAGCGAGAGTTGCGCAAGTCGATCACCGGCTGGTACTGCACGCTGATCCGGCCTGCCGCCAGCGCACGACGCAACTCGGTCGCCGGCCGCAACTCGTGACGCGAAATACGCAGGATGATGTCGATCCAAGCGGCGATGACCAGCAAACCGAGAATCGTCCCGATCAGCAGTGTCGCGCCGTGGCGACTCCAGAAATTGCCGATCGGCTCCTGCGCCACGACATCGATCGGCAGCACCTGATTGCGCGCGAAATGCGAGGTAACGCGGCCCAGATCGCTTTCTACTTTCACACCGACCGGCAACGCATCCGGCTGCGGCAATTGCGCATCCCACGGAATCGCCGCCAGGCGCAGATTTTCCACCCACAGCGCCGCACGCCGATCCGGCGAAGCCGGCAAGTCGAGCAGCAAGCGTGGATCGATCGCCACATCGTGATCGCCGTAGCGCATCAGGAACAGCTGTACGCCACCGACTTCGGTTTGCGCACTCGGCCACCAGGCGACCACGCCGTTGTCATAGATGCGATCGGCATGCTCCGGTTTCAGACCTTGCAACGGCAGGAAGCCGACACCGCACAGGTGTTCGGCGGCCTGCCAATAACCGATGCCACGAATGTACGGGCGCGACACGCCAGCCTTCTGCAGCGCTTCCAGATGCGCCGCCGAGCAACGCGCGACGTCAAGCCTGTCAAAGCCGGCGAGCATGTCGCGGACATCAAGAATGATGCGCTCGGTGCGCTCGCCGAGCGTGGTGGCCAAGCCACCGGCGTAGTCGGCTTCCGAAGCCACGGACTCGCGCCACAGCAGCCACGCCATTGAACCGAGCAGCCCGGCGACGCCGAGCACGCCCACGAGCACGCCTCCGATCAGGATTTTCTTGCGCCGCTGCATCGCACGTATTGGCGGTCCGCGTTAACACTGCGGACCCAGCCTCTCCTGCTCGGGCAATGCGACGGATGATAACCGACGATGTTGTGGGCGACGCCGGATATCGCAGAAGTGTTGCAGGAAAGGACGGCTAGCGAAGCTGGCTGTCCTTGCTGCCCCTGCGGTTGTAGCCGCTAAACGCGGCGTCTTGCTTGTCGCGCTCACTTTGGCATGCAACGCACAGGCGCACACCCGGCACGGCGTGGCGTCGCGCTTCGGGAATTTTTGCGTCGCATTCTTCGCAGCGTTTCAAGCTCGGCCCTTTCGGCGCCTTGCTGCGCGCACGCTTGACCGCGTCGGCGATCGTCGCGTCGATCTGGTCTTGTACGGCGCCGTCTCCAGCCCAACCGGTTGCCATCGTCATGCCCACAAAGAACCGCTGCGCAGATAATGGTGCCGCCGCAGCTTCCGCACAAGTCTCAGCGCGAGAGCTGCACGCCAAGGTAGATCACTGCGCGGCGCTGTTCGTCGCTGCCGCCGCCGAAGTCGCGCCCTACCGCACCGAGGAACGTAAGCGCATCGGTAAGCTTCCAGCGCAATCCGAAGTTCAGCAGAGTCTGCGCATCGCCGGACCCCCACTCACGATGGATTTCCGCCAGGCACTCCACCTTCTCCGTCCCGCAAGAATGTGCCGCGACAACGCCCGCGGACCAGAAACTGGCGTCGTTCTCGACGAAGTGGCGGCCGAAGTCCGCCGCGACTTCGAATTCCTGCACCTTTGTGGCCAGCTCCAGAGGCAGGAAGAATTCCTTGTCCGGAGAAGCCACGCCGATGCGCTCCGAATAGGTCGACAATGAGGTCTGGTAGCGCGGATAGATCGACAGTTCGACAGGATGGCTGTCGTCCTTGTCGACAAAGCGCCATTTCACCCCGATGCTGGTGTCGCCAATTCCCGATCGCCAGCGGCCGTCGCCTGCGGTGTGCGTAAACGTCCACGGCACATCGAGGTTGAGCTGAATGCGATCACCCAAGCCGTAATTGATATCGGCTTCCGGTGCGTCTACATCCCAGCCATCGTGCACGTGCGTGCCTATTGCAGCCAGATTGATTTCCCAATGCCCGTCGCCGGGCGTCCCTGGGTCGTCGGTCGCCATGGGCGGACCGCCCTGCGCGTGCAACGAACTGCAGACGAGCATCGACAGACCGAGCAGCTCACCGCGACTCATTTCGCCTCCAGCGGCGCCCAGTCCTGAGGAAGCTTTTCCGCGACCATACCTTTGAATTCGGTATCCCCCGGCGCGGTGCCAAGAACGACACAAACCGCCGATTGCCACGACGCGACTGAGCTCATCCGCACACCCTCCATGTGACAGGAATCCCCGCAACATTGCCTGCGCAAGCTTAAATCGCCAATGAACTCCGGCGCGGATGCTCGCGGGTTATCATGGCCGCGGGGATTCCACCGGGGAAGCGCATGCAATTGCGCCTGAAATTCAATCTCGTGCTACTGGCCGTATTCGCGCTCGGCGCGCTCGGCGCGGCGATTTACTACGATCGCTATCTGGAACGGAATGCGCTCGACGAAGTGCGCGCGCATTCGCAGGTGCTGATGGAAACGGCGCTGGCCGTGCGCGGCTATACGACCGACGAGATCAAGCCGCATCTGGATCCGCTGAACATGGAAACGTTCCTGCCGCAGACCGTGCCCGCGTTCGCAGCGACCGAAGTCTTGCAGCGCTTGCGCAGCAAGTACGTCGGCTACGACTACAAGGAATCCGTGCTCGATCCGACCAATCCACGCGACCGGGCCAGCGATTGGGAAGCCGCGCTGATCGAGCAGTTTCGCGCAGCGACCGAAGCGGTCAAGGAAGCGACCGGCTTCCACGGCGAAGGTATCGACCGCACGCTGTACGTGGCGCGACCAATCAAGATCACGAATCCGAAATGTCTGACCTGCCACAGCACGCCGGACAAGGCGCCGGCGTCGATGATCAAGGTGTATGGGGAAAAGAACGGCTTCGACTGGAAGCTCAACGACATCATCGGCATGCAGCTCGTGCAGGTGCCGGTGTTCTACCCGCTGGAGAAAGCGCGGCAGACGTTCCGCAGCTTCATGCTTTCGCTGCTCGGCATCTTCGCCTTGATGTTCGCGGCGATGAACCTGGCGCTGTCCGGCTTCGTCATCGAACCGATGGCGCGCCTGAACCGTAAGCTCGAAGATCTGGCGACGAAGGATTTCCTCACTGACCTGGTCAACCGCCGGCGCTTCTTCGAGCATCTGGAAAAGGACCTCGCCGACGCGCGCATCCGCGGTTTCGGCGTGTCAGTGATTATTCTCGACCTGGATTTCTTCAAACGCATCAACGACACGTTCGGCCACGACAGCGGCGACATGGTGCTGAAGAACGCCGCTGCGCGCGTGCGCGAACTCATGCGCGGCTCCGACTGCGCGGCGCGTTTCGGCGGCGAGGAATTCGTCATGCTGTTGCGCGAAACCCGCATCGATACGGCCTATGCAATGGCCGAAGCGGTGCGCGCCAAGATCGCCGACCTGCCGTTCGATCTCGTCGGCTACGTCAGTGCCAGTTTCGGCGTCGCCGAGTGGGACCATGCCGAAGACGCGCGCGGCCTGATCGCGCGAGCCGACAAGGCGCTGTACGTGGCCAAGCAGACTGGCCGCAACAAGGTGGTGAGGGCAGAAGGCGGCCCGGCGAAGAGCTGACGCCGACGCGCACCGCGGTCAGGATCAACGCGAAATCCCTTGCGCAAGTCGAAGATGAACAAGGAATTCTTAACTCGGGGATCTGTTTTCTTTCGCCCATTTTCGGCGTAGGCTCACGCCTCCCTCAGCAACAAGCAGGAGCGCCATCATGGCCCTGTGGAAAGACCCCACGAAGTCGACCACCACCGCCCCATTCCCGCCATCCGAGGCGACACCGACACCGGCCAGATCCGAATTGCCGGCGTTCCTTGACCAGAACAAGCCCGATCTTGCCGCGGTCCCGCGCGCGGCGGCGCCCGCGCCGGCACCGGTACGCGAAAAGGCGAAGAGTGAATCGCTGATCGCGCCGGATCTGACGATCGAAGGCAAGATCGAAGGCACCGGCCATGTGCGTATCGCCGGGCGTTTCAAGGGCGATGTCGACGTGCGCGGCGATCTGACCATCGAATCCGGCGCGCAAGTCACCGGCAGCATCCGTGCGGAGAAAGTCGCGATTGCCGGCGACCTCATCGGCAACATCGAATCGGCCACTCATGTGGACTTGCTGCAAAGCGGCGCGCTGACCGGCGATCTGAAAGCGGCAACGGCAACGGTCGCCGCCGGGTCGCGCATGCGCGGCATGGCCGATTTCGGCTGGGAGAACAGCGGCAAGGTCGGCCGCAACGGCGCAGGCACGGATCACAAGCACTCATGACAGCGCCGCCGCGCGCGGGGGAACCCGGCGCGACGCGCACCTGTCCGCACTGCCGGGAGGTCATCCTGGAAACTGCGGCGGTGTGCCCGGCGTGCCGGCATCATTTGCGCTTCGAGAAACCCGCTGCCGCACCTTACGAAAAGCCTGCGGCTACGGCGGCCGAAGCGATCACGTCGCTGCGCGTGGAAGGCAATATCCGCAATCCGCCCGACGGTGAGGTTTACGAATACTCGATGGTGCTGACGATCCGCAACGAACGCGGCGAAGAAATCGCGCGCCGTCTCGTCGGCGTTGGCGCGATGCAACCGGAAGAACGGCGTACGTTCACGCTGAGCGTGGAAATGACGGCAGCGGGAAAACCGGATGCGAAGCGGGGGACACGGCATTGAGCGGTCCCGAGCGCCAGCAACGCATAAACTATGATTCAGGCAAGTCAGCCGCCGTCCAAGGCGGCTGACTCGAAGTGACCTACTTGATAGCCGCGGCCGCCACGAACGGCTTGATGCCGAGCGCATCGTCGATCTCGCTCGGTGCATAGGCGCGATCACCCTTGATCACGAGCGCAACCTTGCGCACATCGCTGATGTTCTGGGTCGGATCACCGTCGAACAACACCAGGTCGGCGCGCTTGCCCTGCATGACGACACCGCGGTCGTCGAGCACGCGTGCGTACTTGGCGCCGTTGTAAGTCGCCACCTGCAGCGCCTGTGAAGGCGTAAGTCCCGCCTGCACGTACAATTCCAGTTCGCGCTGCAGGGTGAAACCAGCAAGAGCATCGGTGCCGGCAACGAGCGGAATGCCGGCCTTGTACATGCGGCCGGTGAACTCGATCATTTTGGTGTAGGACTTTTCGTAACGCGTGGCGGTGGCATCGTCCGGAATCTTCATCGACCCTTGCAGGAAACCGCGCTTCACGTCGGGCGGCATGTTGTCAGCGACGGCCGCGTACACCTGCGACATGTCGCCATCCTTCTGCCGGATGAAATCGAACGTCGCCAGCGTGGGATCGATCACGGTCTTGTGCTGCACGAGTTCGGCGATGAAATCCTGCACCGGCTTGCTGTCGAAATCGAGGTCGGCGATCTTGTTCGCCGGCAGATAGAAACGCTCGAGCGTGCGCGTGTCGGTCTTGTCGTCGACGAGGAAGTTCAGCAGCACCTGATTGATGTGCTGAATCTCGTCGTAACCTTGCTCTACCACCTCGTGCGCGCGCAGGAATGCGGGCACGTGTCCGCTCACGCGCATGCCTTTGCTGTGCGCGTAGGCGGTCGTCTCCGCCAAGATCGCTTTCGGGAACGAATTGTAGATTTTGATCTGCGGATAACCATGCTCGTGATACCAGTCGATTGCGTGCTTGGCTTCGTCCAGCGTCTTGATCACGAAACCGCCATTGGCGGCATTCGGGCTGAAGCCCTCGATGAATCCGGCCGGCACGATGTGCGGCGCGAGCAGGTTGCCCGCCTGTTCCTGGGCGATGATCTGCTGCAACGTGTCGTTGTTGTTGCCCATGTCGCGGATCGTCGTGATACCGGCGGCCAGATGCAGTCCGCCTTCCCAGAAGCTGGTGTGCGCGTGCATGTCGAACAGTCCGGGCAACAGCACGCGACCGTTGGCGTCGATCACATGGTCGGCCTTGCGCTTCTCCGCACCGGTCGGACTGATCGCGATGATGCGGCCGTCCTGCAGCAGCAGGTCGCTGCCGGTGCCGAGCGTGGCCTTTTCGCTGTCGAACACGCGCGCATTCTTGACCAGCGTGGTGCCGGCAAGCGGATGCGCAAGGCGCTGCTGCAAGGCAACGAGCAGATCTTTCTCGGCGACTTTCTGCTGTTTTTCGAGCTCCGCGGCGTTGTTCTCCCAACCTTCTTCGACGAGCTGCAGGAAACCCGGCACGATGAATGCGAACAGGCGCGGATTCGCGTCAGTCGTCGCCCAGGCAAATGTCGGTGTGAAGCCGATGCCGGTCAGCGCGACGAGTTGCACCTTGCGCTTCTTGTCACCGTTCGTGATTTCCGAATCGACGAGTTTGCGCATGCTCAAAGTGCCGCTTGGGATCAGCGGCAGCTTGCCGTCGCTGCGCTTGGCCAATGCCGCGATCGCCACCGAGAACGATTCCGGCGTACCACCGAGCGGGGTGTACAGCGCGGTGCCAAACACGTTTTGTTCGCCCTTGTCGGACGTGGATTTCCACTGCGCCTTGTCGCCTTCACGCGTGAACGTCTCATTCACGTCCGCGCCGAACGTGGACGTGCCGGCGACGTGATAGCTGATGAACGTGCCGTCCTTGGCGACCTTGAATTCCTCCTTCAGCTCGGGGCCGCGGCCGTTGTCCTTGAACAGGAATTCGACCTTGGTATTGCCGTCGCCGTCGCGCGTGACGGTCTGATGCCCCGCTTTCGTCGCGCCACCGTTGACGAACGCAAGATAGTTCGTGGTTTCCTGCGCGAGCGCGTTGTTCGCCAACGCAACCAGACCCAGAGCGAAAAATGCCTTCATTCGATGTCCCCGTAATGAGAAAAGATCAAAACGCCGCAAGCGTGACCGATTTCAGACGCGCTGGCGTGTGACGGGAGTCATGGTTGAGGCTCGATGCTCGAGCGCGGCCACCTGGGCCGACTAAAGTCGACAATCTATTGGCAGGACTTGTGGCGCAAGGTTGGTGTGATCCGGGCCGGCATATGTCAAACCACGGACAGGGTGGGCAACCCCGCACAACCACGATATGGGAACCTGCGTTGCGCCTGCAAAATCTGCACAGCAGTCGGCTAAGATCGCAAAATGTCCGCGCACAGCGCCGGGATCCTGCTGTATCAACGCGTCGATGGCGTGTTGCACGTGCTGCTCGCGCATCCCGGCGGGCCGTTCTGGCGCGGGCGCGACGCAGGCGCATGGTCGGTGCCGAAAGGCGAATACGCCGACGACGAGGATCAACTCACCGCTGCGCGCCGCGAATTTCGCGAAGAACTCGGCAGCGATCCGCCGCGCGTGCTGTTGCCACTGGGTGAGATCAGGCAGAAATCCGGCAAGCACGTCACTGCGTTCGCTGCCGAAGGCGCCTTCGATCCTGCACAGTTGCGCAGCAACCTGTTTGAAATCGAATGGCCACCGCGCAGCGGTCGTCGCGCGGCGTTTCCGGAAATCGATCAGGTCGCGTGGTTCACGCTCGACGAGGCACGCAAGAAAATACTTTCCGCCCAAGCCGAACTGCTCGCAAGGCTCGAAGCCGCCCTGCGCTGATTGCTCGTCCTACCCTGCTGCTGCTTTGGCGCGCTTGGGCAAGCGCCAGCCCGGTCGCGGAAAATGGCAGGTGTAACCGCTTGGATAGCGCTGCAGATAGTCCTGATGCTCGGGCTCGGCTTCCCAGAACGCGCCAGCCGGTTGCACTTCGGTGACGACCTTGCCGGGCCAGAGTCCGGATGCATCGACATCGGCGATCGTGTCTTCGGCGATGCGCTCTTGTTCCGGCGACGTGTAATAGATCGCCGAACGGTAGCTCAAGCCGATGTCGTTGCCCTGGCGATTCTTCGTTGTCGGGTCGTGGATCTGGAAAAACAGTTCCAGCAGCTGGCGATAGCTCAATAGTGCCGGATCGAAGATCACTTCGATCGCTTCGGCGTGGGTGCCGTGATTGCGATACGTCGCGTTCGGCACATCGCCGCCGGAGTAGCCGACACGCGTGGAGATCACGCCCGGCACGCTGCGGATCAGCTCCTGCATGCCCCAGAAACAGCCCCCGGCAAGAATCACGCGTTCGCTGTTCATTGCACGTCCTCCACTTGATTCAGGTAGGCGCCGTAGCCTTGCGCTTGCATTTCCGCGCGCGGTACGAACCGCAGCGACGCCGAATTGATGCAGTAGCGCAGCCCGCCCCGGTCACGCGGGCCGTCCTCGAACACATGACCCAGGTGGCTGTCGCCGTGCGCCGAGCGCACCTCGGTGCGCATCATGCCGTGCGTCGCATCGTTGAGTTCGGTTACATTCGCCGGCTCGATCGGCTTGGTGAAGCTCGGCCAGCCGCAGCCGGAATCGAACTTGTCGGAGGAAGCGAACAGCGGCTCGCCCGAAACGATATCGACATAGATTCCCGGCTCCTTGTTGTGCAACAGCGCACCGCTGCCGGGCCGTTCGGTGGCGCTCTGCTGGGTTACTCGATATTGCTCGGGAGTGAGCGCCGCGACGGCCTCGGGCGTTTTGCGATATGCAGTCATAAGAACGCTCCCTACAGGGGTGTCAGCAGAAAATTGGGACGGAGGCGTCGATTTTCCACTAGGGTGCCGGACTGCTGGCAGCGGAAAACGCCCCGTGCATCATCAGACGTGCGACCGCCGATTTCCTTACGCGTGACGCGCCGTTCGCTCAGCTTCTTGAACGCGGCTCAATCCGCCAGCGCCGCTTCCTCGCGCCCCTGTTGGCGGATCATCGCTTCGTGGCGTGCGTCTTCGATCGACGCCATCACCGCGCGCACGTCGGCGCTGCGCTGGTCGAATGCGAAGCGGCCGGTCAATTCGGCATCCGGCAGCAGCTCGCTCCTTTCATACAGCGCCCACATCTCTTCGCCGAAGTGGGTGTCCTTCAACTCCGGCGCGAAGCGGCCGAGGCTGTCGCGCAGGTTATGCACATCACGCAACAGCATGGCGCGTGCCGCATTGTTGCCGGCTGCGCTTACCACTTGTGGCAGGTCGATGATCACGGGGCCGCTGTGCGCGATCAACACGTTATATTCGGATAGATCGCCGTGAATCAACCCCTGGCACAGCATGCGCACCACGTCGCAAATCAATTCGTGGTGAAACGCGCGCGCCTGCTCGGCACCCAGTTCCACTTCGCCCAGGCGCGGCGCGCTGTGGCCATGCTCGTCGGTAACCAGCTCCATCAGCAAAACACCATGGAAATGCCCGCGCGGCCGCGGTACGCGCACGCCGGCTGCAGCCAGGCGATAGAGCGCATCGACTTCGGTGTTCTTCCATTCGGTTTCCTGTTCGCGGCGACCGAATCGGGTGGCTTTGCCGATTGCACGCGACTGACGACTGCCACGAAACTTGCGACCTTCCTGATACTGCACGCGCGCCTGAAAGCTGCGCTGCGCCATATCCTTGTATACTTTCGCGCAAAGTATCGCATCGCCCGCGCGCACGACGTAAACCGATGCTTCCTTGCCACTCTTGAGCGGCCGCAGCACCTCATCGATTACGCCGTCGTCGATCAGCGGCTGCAGGCCTTTGGGGGTTTTCATCAAATCACGCGGAAAACAAAAGGACCGGCATTATCCTCTTGAAGCGGCGATTTGCGAAATTTGGCCCGGACCGATCACTTCTTCAACAGCGCTTTGAGGCCGGCAAACGGATTGCTGGTTGCGGCAGCAGGCGCGTTTTCAGTGGCCCGCGTACCGCTGACGTTATCGATGTAGCGCGAGTGCTCATTGTCGTGGCAATACACGCACAGCAGCTCCCAATTGCTGCCGTCAGGCGGGTTGTAATCGTGATCGTGATTGCGGTGATGCACGGTCAGCTCCTGCAGATTCGTGCGCGTGAACTCGCGCGCGCAACGTCCGCAGATCCACGGATACATTTTCAGCGCGCGTTCGCGATAGCCCTGCTGCCGCTGCTCGGCGTCACGCCGCGCCTGCGCGACGACGCGATCGAGTTTGCTGTGGTCAGGCGGCTTGTTGGCGGACATGACTTACGATGTGCAGGCTGTTCGACGGTGTATCAACGGACGCGCGCTTTCGCTCGCGGCTTTTGGGACTCGGGTGGCCGATCCGGCATGCCGATCGATTGCCAGCCGAGCATCAGCAGCTCCGACCCAGCTTTAATCGCGAGGTAGATCGAGCTCCAGACGAGCGCCTTGTGCGCCGCGTCTCCGAATCCCGCCAGCAGCGCGGCCGCAACCGGCGCGACGATCGCTGTGATGAATTTGGAAGATGCAGCCATCGCTGTTCCCGTTACGAACGGCCCGCCGACCCGGCGCCAACGCATCAAATCATTGATCGAGCCGGAGCCCGCGAACGCGATGCTCGCCAGCAACGGCCAAAGAATGTGCAGGTCGTCGAGGGTGACTACAGGGTTGCGTGCTTGTACCAGTGCATCGATGTGTTCGCGATCCGGCACGCATACCCAGGCGATGCCGAGAAGAAACGCTGAAAAAAACACGATCGCCGCGACCCGCGTGCTCAACGGCACATCGGGGCTGCCCACGCGCTGGTCTTTCGGCACTGGGTACAGCGCGGTATTTGCAATCACGCTCCACGCCACCAGTTCCAGCACACCGAACAGAGCGAACGCGACTGGCGAACCCTCGTCGTGCAGCAGCAGATAAAGCAGATAGGCATTGGTGGCGACAATCGTCAGCGCCTGATACGCCGCACTGAACGGTGGCAGCTTCGGAAAACGTTCGCGTAGCGCCGCCATCTCGGCAGCATCAGACATCGCCATGTTTCGCCCTCCCCGGCAGAAAACCCGAGGCGCAGCTTCGCACTACCGCGAGGACGTCGCAAGGTCACAATGGATGCGAACTATGGGTCAAGCACTTCTCGACTAACAGTCAGAATGCAGGGCGGCGCTTTTCGGCATCGATTCCATGCAGCGGCGCGACGCGTGTTCCCGTCGTGACCAGCGCTTGCGTGAGTACGCCGATGAACTCGTCCGAGTCGACTGGACTGCGAACGATTGCGGTCGCTTTCAAATTCGACAGGTGGTGATCCACATTGATCTCGAAGCGCAATTGCGGAAACGCACTTTCCAGCATCCGGATGGCCGATTCAGCCCGCGTTGCCGCGAGGTGCCCCGCTCCCTTGAATACGGCTACATTGGCTGGATCGTCGATGATCTCGAGCATGATCTGTTCCATTACGTACCTCGAATGACCGTGGCGACACAATGCGCCTGCCGACGTGAATGCCTTGTTAGCGGCGTGCGGTTAGCGCCTTCCATTCGACGCCGTCACTGCTTCCGCCGCAATGCCTGATTGACCACCTTGCGGATCAGGGTCGGGTATCCAATACCCGCTTTCAGTGCCGATTGCGCGAGTTCGTCGTCCTCGGCAATGCACGGATTCGCGTTCGGCTCGATCACATAGACATTACCGGCTGCGGTCACGCGCAGATCGAAGCGTGCGTAGCTGCGGATGTTAAGCGCGCGATAGGCGCGCTTGCACACGTCGTCAATGTGCTTCTGCAGCTCCGGTTCCAGCGTCTTCGCAAAATGGTTCTTGATGCCCCAGCGCTTGCGATAGTTGTCGTCCCACTTGGCCTTATACGTGGCGATACGCGGTTCGTCTTCGGCCATCTGGCCGAACGTCATCTCTCGCGCCGGCAAAACGCGCAGCGCGCGGTCGCCGATGATGCTGACATAGAGTTCGCGGCCGTCAATGTACTCTTCGGCAATTGCCTCCAGATTCATGCGCTCATGGATCATCCGGATGCGCGCGAGAAAGCTTGCTTCGTCATCGACGATCGAGGCCTGGGAAATGCCCCGCGACGCTTCTTCCGTCAGCGGCTTGATTATGCACGGCAACTTCAGTGTCTTCGGCAGCCACACCTTGTGGCCGCGATAAAACGCGTGGAATCGCGGTACGCGTACGCGATGGAAGCGCAGAATCTTCTTACATAGCCCTTTGTCGTTGCAAAGGAACAGTGCACTTGAACTCGCGCCGGTACACGGCACGCCGAGCAGTTCCATCGTCGCCACGATGTTCTTGTCCCAATGCGGCGCGTTGCGAAAAGTTTCACACAGGTTGAAGATCACATCCGGTTTGATGTCGCGAACGGTGTCGAGCAACGGCCGCACGTCGTCATACAGACTCAGGCGATGCACCTCGTAGCCGCATTCGAGCAGCGCCTGATAGACATCGTTTTCAGTGTAGCTGCCTTCTGGATCGGCGAATTCCGCGGCGAAGTCGTAGTCGGGCTTCACCGCATACGGCAGATCGAACACCATCAGCACACGCGTCGACATGGTCTAAAGCTCCCCGCGCAACCGCGTCGTGTAGCGGTAGTTCATCATCAATGTCGTGAGATACGTCGTCAGCTGCAGCAGCGCCACCGTATCGGCTTCCTCGCTGACCAGACGCAGCGCCCGGCTGCGTGCGAGCACCGCCTTGTAGACTTCGTTGACCATGAAGCGGCGCTCGCCGGTCCAGTTCGCCACGGTCGTCAGCAGTGCCTTGCGATGTGACTGCAACAGTTTCGCCACCGGATGCCGGATCTCGCCTTCGGCTTTGCCCTCGCGGAACATGCGCAACAGATTCGCATCGTGGAATTCCGGGAAATCCTCGGCTTCGACGGCGCGGCGCTTCTGGTAATAACGTTTGAGCGTGCTGCGGATGGTCGAGACCTTCCACAACTGGCGGCCGCTCGCACGCAGCGCGGGCTTGCCGGCTATGCTCGCCATCAGCTTGTCGACGAACAGCAGCTTTTCCAGTGCCTTCCAGCCGGCGTATTTGCCGCGCCAGTCCAGGCCCGGCGTGAGCCACACCGCGAATGTCTCGACGAAATCCTCGTCCGGGTGGTACTGCGCATAGTAGTAATCGAGGTGGCGCACGAAACTTTTGCTATACGGCCGAAAGCGATACGTCTCCTCGTAAGGTGCGGACGGATGCCCGAACACGCGCTGCCAGCTGCGCTTGCGATTCAGATCATAGGCGTAGGTGAGCGCATGGCCGCACTCGTGGCGCAGCAGCTTCATGCACCAGTCGGGGTTGTCGCCTTCGGCTTCCAGCAGCATCTTCTTTTGCAACTTGCACAGTCGCGGATGTGCAAGATAGAACGGGATGCCGATTACCGGTTCGTTCTCCGGGGTAAGCCATTCGTCGGCGAGATAACAGCGTGGCCGGAACTGGATATTGCGCGCCTTGAGCTCTTCGTAGAGTTGCGCGATACACGTCTCCAGCCAGGTGCCTTCGATGCGCAACGGCAGGTCCGACAAACGCAGCCCGAGCAGTTCCTCGTCGGGTATCGTCGCCAGGTCGACGTCCGGCCCGGCAGCATGCTCATTGTCTGGCATTCGCTCCATCCTCTACGCCCAAGCGTGATTTCGGCGAGCGGGCTCCCGGGCCTATCACAGCTCGATCCTGGTTCGAACGAAGCATAGGCAGACTTTCGACAAGGTGCCATTCCCGTTCGACGCCCCTCCCCCGGGTCGCTTCATCTCAAGTCAGAGAGGCCCTATGTTGTCGAGGCAGATCAGCGGTCCGTTGGCCGGGAAGAAATAACCGATACCGACGCAGTTCTCATTGGTGGTGTAGCTATCACCATCGCTTATCGGGTTCGGCGTGTTGTTCGTGTAGTCGCAACTGTAGGTGAGCTTCTCGCCAGGACCGAATTGATAAAATGCGGGCGCGGAGAACTCCGCGATCAGGGGCAAGTTCCAATCCGAGCTCGACACGATCGTCGTCGGGCCGTTGCTGTTGCTCAGCGTCGCGCTGGTGGCGAATTGATGGGTGTGGGTTGAGAACCACCAGAAATTCACCGCGGCCGGCACCGCACAACTCGCCGTCGCGGAGCTCACGCCGAGCGGCGCAACCAATATGTTGCTGTTGTAGGTCATGTACGTTGCCGTCTTCGTATACGCCTGGCCAATGTCCAGGCCGTTTGCGCGCAGCCGCAGCGACGCATTGACCGGAGATCCGCTCGGATTCACGAAGTACATTTCGATGAACGTCGGCTGGTTGGCAAGCAACTCGATCGCCAACGGCGTGCCGCCACCGTCATCGCTCGGCATGGTCAAGACTTCGCTCGACTCGTGCGAGCTGAAGATGCGCCGCGCGTAAGTATTGTTCGTGCTGGCAGTGAAACCGCAGTTGCTCGATGACAACGTTCCCGGCACCTCGCGATCGGCTGGCGCGCCGCCGCTGCCGCTGTACGTGTTGTAGACGATGATGTGCGCGGCAGGAAAACCCAAATCCACGGAGAAGCGCCCGATGCCGAGCGTCGCCGTGTTCGGCGTATCGAAGTAGTAACAGTAGGCAATCGCTTCGCCGGGATTGATCTGCACGGTCGGTGTTTCGATGAAGAAGCCCGGACAGCCGGCACCGCCTGGCATCGAACACAATGGCGGCGCCTCGAAATTGCCCGCAAACATGAGGTCGCTGAGCGCGTAGACACGCAGCGGCGTGACCGCCAGCGCGACAAGAAGAAGTGCCTGCACCCCTCGCGGCAATGTCATGGCGCCTCCGCCGTCAGAATGCGGCCGAGTATACCCTTTGGGAACATGTTGGAATCAACCGAGGAGAAATCCCGGCGCTCCAATGTCGATGGCGCCCCCCCATGCATCAGCAGGCATTGGTCTGCGCGTCCAATTTTGCCGCAACCAACGCGCGATGTTCGTTCGGCTGTCCTGCAACGTTAGCCTTGGTGTGAGAATTGCGCCCACGCAATGGACAAGCCCGCATCCATCTGAGAATGCAATGAACGCCACCAGGCCTCGGCTTCGTCCTTCCACTGTCATGCAGTTGAGATATCTCCTGGGCGCGGCGTTTGCGCTGGCCGTGCTGGCGCAGTCTGCCGTCGCCGGGGCGCCGGTGGCCGACATGACGATCATCAAGGGCCACAGCGGCAACTTCACCCAGGGTGACGTGGGCGATACCTACACGCTTGTTGCGGCGAATGCGGGGAGTCACGCAACGAGCGGTGCGGTAACGGTGACCGATACCCTGCCGAGCGGCTTGACCGCCACCAACATCACTGGCAGCGGCTGGGGCTGCACGCTCGCGACACTGACCTGCACACGCAGCGATGTACTGGCCGGCAGCACGAGCTATCCGGCGATCACGGTGACGGTGAACGTGGCCAACAACGCGGCGGCGAGCGTAATCAACAACGCATCGGTGGCGGGCGGCGGCGAGACGAATACGGGCAACGACAGCGCCAGTGATCCGACCACGATCACGCAGAAAGTGCCTGACCTCTCGATCGACGTCTTCCATAGCGGAACCTGGAACGAAGGCGATGTCGGCAAGACCTACAGCCTGCGCGTCGACAATTCCAATATAGGCGGCTTCTCGACAGACGGATCGACCGTCACCGTGGTCGACACGGTGACGTCCGGGCTTGTCGTAACCGCGATCGGCGGCACCGGCTGGTCATGCGTGCTGGCCACGCTGACCTGCACGCGCACCGATGTGCTGCCAAATTTCACCACGTACCCGAACATCATCGTGACCGTAGACATCGCGCGCGACGCCTCGACGCCGCAAACGAACTCGGCGACGGTCTCCGGCGGCGGCGACACCAACACGGCCAACAACAGCTGGAGTGACGTGACCACGATCGTGCAGAAGCCCGATCTCACGATCGCCAAGTCCCATAGCGGGATCTGGACCCTGGGTGCTACCGGAAAAACCTACAGCATTACGGTTTCCAACAATGGCGGGATTGCGACAGACGGTTCCACCGTCACGGTGGTGGACACCTTGCCCAGCGGCCTCACGGCGATGGCCATGACGGGTGCCGGCTGGAGCTGCACGCTGGCAACGCTGACTTGCACACGCAGCGACGCGCTCGCCAATGCAGGCAACTATCCGCCGATCACTGTGACGGTAGACGTAGCGAACAATGCGCCCGCCAACATGACGAATACGGCGACGGTAGCGGGCGGCGGCGAGACTTACACGGCCAACGATACGGCCAGCGACCCCACCCAGACCATGCAGATCGATCTGGTGCTGACGAAAACGCATAGCGGTGTCTGGAACCCCGGCGACGTGGGTAAAACCTACTCCATTACTGTATCCAACGTCGGCGCTGCCGCAACGAACGGTTCCATCGTTTCGGTGGTGGACACACTACCCGCGGGCCTCACCGCGACGGCAATAACGGGCACCGGTTGGAGCTGCTCGCTAGCGACCCTGACGTGCACGCGTAGCAACGTGTTGGCGGCGAGCGCCAGCTATCCGGTCATCACGGTGACGGTGGACGTGGCGAACAACGCAACAACGCTGGTGACGAATACGGCGACAGTAGCCGGCGGCGGCGAACTCGACACATCAAACGACGACGCGAGCGACGACACCACGATCAACGAAACCGACCTGACCATTGCGATGTTCCGCGGCACTCCGCTGAGCCAGGGTCAGGGTTTTGCGAGCTATTTTCTGCCGGTAAAAAACATTGGGACCGCCCCCAGCATCGGCCAGGTGACGGTAGTCGATGCACTGCCGAGTGGCTTGACCGCCACTAGCCTCACTGGAAGTGGCTGGACCTGCACGCTCGCAACGCTGACCTGTACGCGCAGCGATGCGCTACCTGGCGGCGCCAGCTATCCGGCCATCAACTTGTTCGTGAGCGTGGACCACGACGCGCCGCCGAGCGTGACCAATACGGCAACGGTATCCGGCGGCGGCGAAATCGATACGACCAACGACAGTGCGAGCGATACCGCCCCGGTTGCGCAAAGGGCAGATCTCTCGATCGACAGTTCCCATAGCGGAATCTGGCACCAAGGCGATGTCGGCAGAACGTATACCCTCGCCGTCTCCAATGTGGGTTTTGCGGACACGAATGGCACGACCGTTACGGTAGTGGACACACTGCCGCCTGATTTGACGGCTACGGCAATCAGCGGCGCGGGCTGGACGTGCACGCTCGGCACGCTGACTTGTACGCGGACGGATGTATTGACCACCAGTTCGAGTTATCCGCCGATCACGGTGACGGTGTCCGTGGCGAACAACGCCGCTGCGCTCGTGACGAATGCGGCGACACTAACGGGCGGCGGCGAAATCAATGCCGCCAACGATGACACAAGCGATGACACCACGATCTCGTCGGCGGGACCGGGAATAGATCTAGCCATCCAAATCGACGACGGCACCGGCGGCAAGAAGCTTTTCGCCGGCGGCCAGCTTGCCAACTACACGATCACGGTGCAGAACATCGGTACGACGGATGCACACAATGCCAGCGTCCAGGATTTGTTGCCGGCAAACCTGCTCAGTGCGAGTTGGACATGCAACGTCGCTGCTGGTGCAACCTGCACGGCAAGCGGCAACGGCGACATCACCGACACGGTAGACGTTCCGCAAGGCGCCAGCGTCACGTATCAGCTCACGGCAACGGTACAGACGCTGCCCGAATTCGCGGTAACCACCACCGCAACCGTTGCCACGACAGGCGGCGAAGTGGATGTGAATACAAGCAACAACAGCGCGAGCGCTACCGACACGGTCGGCATTTTTGCCGACAATTTCGAAGGCCTTTGATCGCGTTTCACGATTAACCGGAGTTATCCTTCGACGCTAAGTCCGGCGGAGAAGTGCATGGCGAAAGCGCGAACGCACGGCGCAACGGTTGGTGTCGCCGAGCATGGCAACTCCGCGGTGCTCGTCACCCTCGGCCGCGACGGCAGGTTCCTCGATCGTCGGCGCATCGACCTAACGCTCGGGCTACCGACGCATCCATATCACCACGAAGGGTCGTGGGCGGTTGGCCGTTATCTCGATAGCGCTTGGGCGCGACCGATGGTTCTTGCCGATGCGGTTGCGCTCGTCGAGCGCGTGCGCGAGGCCGCGGCGCGCGGAGCGCGCGAGAACCTCGAAGCGCTCGCCGCTGCCGTGTCCACGCCAATAACCGGCATTGCCGTGCGTGTCTGCCCTACGCTTCCGGCGACCATCGAAGAGCGCATCACCGACACACGCGCCGCGAACGTCGCTGACTCCGTCATGTATCGCGAAGCCCTGGCCACTGCCGCGCAGGCGCGCGGCTGGTCCGTGCATTGGTATGATCGCGAGCATGTGTTTCGCGATGCCACGATCGCGCTCGGCGGCGAAGATCTCGATACATTTCTAGGTGCGCTGGGCCGAACGATCGGGCCACCCTGGCAGGCCAAACACAAGCTCGCCGCCGCTGCGGCAATCGCCGCGATCGATCAACTGCCCGGGCAGGTCGGTTCAAAACCGTCGGCAAACAAGTGATCCGGAATGCCGAAGCACTGCGAAAACTCCGACGTGTTGCCAGCCGGGTCGGTCGCAGTGGCAGTCAATACCACGCCGGGACCCGACACCGGTTCGGGTAGCGGCCCGAAACTCGCGTTGCCGTTGTTGTCGGTCGTCACCGGTGTAAAACCAATGAAGTTGCGACCCTCGCCGAATCCGGATGGGTCGCAGCGATCGCTGGCAAAGAATTCGATCCGGAATGCGGTGTTCGGCACACTGTTGAGCGTTCCGGAAATTGTCGCGATCCCACTGGTGATCGGCGCAGACGTGATCACGGGATAGTTCTGCAGGTTGTTCGGACCCGTATCGCCGTCGCCCGCATCGTTCTGCGTTGGCGTATCCGTGCCGGTCAGGGTAATACCCAAGCCGCCGTTGGAGAAAATGGAATTACCCAATATCGGCCAGTCATGCGTGGTCGTCCAGACGCCACGGCCGCAGTTATAGGCGATCGTGTTGCCTTCGCCGGGACCGGTGCCGCCGATGAGACTGCCCGTGCCCGCAATGGCAATCGAGATTCCATCGCCGGCATTGATGATGGGATGCGTGCCGGTAACGTCAGTGCCGATCTTGTTGCCCTGAATGGTCACTGGCGGGCTGCTGTCGCCGAGCGAGATAGCCGTTGTGCCGCCGGAGATCAGATTGCCGGCGCCGGCTGCCGCACCGCCGATCGTAAGGTTCGATGCGCCGTTGTCGGTCGAGATGCCGCGGCCTCCGAGTCCTGCCGTGCCCGTCGCGTTCGTGCCGATGAAGTTGCCCTGGATCAAGGTGTTGGTGCTTGAACCTCCGGCGCCGACACGAATACCCAGCGCCGTGCCGACGATGACATTGCCCGCGCCAGCTGCGGTTCCGCCAATCGTGTTGTTGGGGCAGGAAATCAGTTCGATACCGGTCGTCGCCACTGCCGGCTGCAGCGCGGCGGTCCCGCTCGCGTTGACGCCGATGTAATTTCCCTCGATCAAGCTGCCGCCGCTCGGGCCCACCAGCAGGATTGTGCTGGTGCCGCCGACGATGACGTTGCGATCGCCGGGGTTCAGACCGCCGATGACGTTGCCGACTCCGCGAATCTGGATCGGCGTGCCGAGCGTGCCCTGAAAAATGCTGCCGCTGGTGTCGGTCCCGAAGAAGTTGCCGCTGAGGGTGTTCGTATCGCTGCTGACGATGCTGATCGCGCTTCCGGCCAAGCGGTTGATGACAAGACCGCGCAGCGTCGAACCGCTGCTGCCTGCGCCGGCAACCGTGAACAGGTCGCCGACGACATTGGTGCCATTGATTTCGATCGCCAGCACTGCGTCGTTGCCGACCGCAAGTGTATTGGGATGTGCGCCGGCCACTGTATAACCGTCGATCTTGACTATCTGCGTGATTTGCGGCATCGGCGAAGCAGGGCTGATCGTACCGCTGACACTGAATGCAATCGTGTCGAGAGTCGGTGGAGATTGACCGGCAGCGCATTCACCGGCCACTCCGCCGGAAGCGATATTGGTGTTGGCCGAGTTGATCGCCTCGCGTAGCGTGCAGAGGTCGTCATTGGAGACAGCAACATCGGCGGCGCTGTTGACGGTAATCGTTGCCGCCATTGCGCTACCGGCGACCAGGATTCCCAGTGTGCAAATACCGCACCTGACGGACACTGCATACTTGCGCTTGTTGCGAGCGAGCATGGCCTTCTCCGCTAGGTTGGGAACACCCGATTCACCATGCGATAGATTGTGCGCCGATCGAGCTTCGCGCGCACGGCGTCGCGAAATTCGTCACATTGCGCGCTGGCTCGCCACGCTCCGTGCAGCGGCGTCAGCCGCGGCGTATCGCTGAACTGATTGGCGTTGCCTGTCAACCAGTGTCAGCACGCCCTGGATCAGCGTGATCGTCGAATTGGCGAGGCAGGTGCCAAGTGGATCGTAGCGTTGGTGCTGAAAGGGTCGGCAGCGGCGATCAAAACGAGTCCGGCGCCGGCACTTCCAGCGGCGGCTCGGAATCATCGCACCCTTTGCGGATGCGTTCGCGAGCTTCGTAGTAGCGCCGATAACGGTCGCGCAGTGTCAATGAGACCAGGCGATCTCCCACGCGAAGGCCTTTGTTCTTCACGATGCGCGTATGCAGGGTTTTCAGATAGACCGCGATCGCATGCGAGGCGAGACCCAAGTCTTGCGCTTTCTGGCTCATTTACCGACCTTTAGTCCTCGAATTGAAAAAGCTTAGCACGAGGTCAGTCGGCGGCAAGCGCCCGAACCAGGAGCGCCCGGCGTTTCGGTAGCAGACAGCTTGCCGCACCTATTCTTCATGGCGGGCAAACTTGAGGATGACGCCATGTCTGCCGAAACCAAAACCCCGCTGGAGCATGTCAACGACGTTCTGGCGCAGCTCAAGGAAATGCGCCACTACGCGAAGAACAATGTCGAGAGCCTCACTGCGCAGTGGCTGCTGTTCGACGGCGAATTGAAGAAGCTCAAGCGGACCGAATCTATCGAAGCCCTGATGACTCGCCAAAGCGAATTGCATGATGCAATTGAAACCGAAATCGCTGCGCTCGAAGAATTGGCCGTGAAATTGCAGCCGCCGCCCGAGGAAGCAACAACCGCGACCCCGAGTTAGCCGACAGCTTTTTTCACCAATGCGCTGATCCTCGTCTCTTCGGCGGCGTTCAATTCCTTCAACGCGAAAGCGACTGGCCACATCACGCCGTCGTCGAGCTTCGCCGCCGCGCTGAAGCCAAGCGTCGCGTAGCGGGTTTTGAACTTTTGCGCGCTCTGAAAAAAGCACACGACTTTGTCGCCTTGAGCGTACGCCGGCATGCCATACCAGGTTTTCGGGGCGAGGCCTGGCGCGGTGGCTTTGACGATTGCGTGAATTCGCTTGGCCAACGCGCGATCCGGCTCCTTCATCGCGGCAATTGCCTTGAGCACTTGGTTTTCGCCTTCCGCCTTGTTCTTGCTCGCGCGCGCTTCCGCTTTCAATTCCTGCGCTCGCGCTTTCATTGCATCGCGCTCCTCGGCAGTGAATCCTTTGGATGGTTTACTGCCCGTGCTGTTGGCCGATTTACGCGCGGTCTTCTTTAGGGGTTGGCTCACGCAAGCTCCTTCGCTGACGCGTTTTTCGAATGAGTGCGGGATTTTACATGCCGAACCCGTCGTAGAAGATCCGATCACCCGCTGCGAGTACGGTCAGTTCGACGGTGCCGAAATCGCACACGCCGCCATCCGGCGCCGGCAAGCACAGGCTATAGGTGAACGTGTCGCCACCAAAGTAGCCAGCATTTGGCGTGTAGAGAAAACTTCCATCTGTCGCGAGTGCGACGGAACCGGCGGCCGGTCCCGATACTTTCGCGAACTCGCTGCCCGGCGGGAACACGTCATTGCCGGCGACCGTGGACGACACCGCCAGGTCTTGCGTCGTCAGGTAACTATCCGCGCTGGCGTGCGGCCCGACGGCGATGCGCACATTGCCGGTCCCGCACACCGGCGTGGCGCTACTGTCGCAGACGTCATAAGTGAACGCATCGACGCCGGCGAAGCCTGCCTCTGGCGTGTAAGTGCAGCCATTCACGTCGCAACTCGCGTTGCCATGAGCGGCGGGATTGGCTGCGAGTGTGGCGGGATCGAGCGGCGCACCACCGGCCGCCACGTTGTCGTTGGCCAACACGTCGATACTCACGCCCTGCTCGAACGGTGTGAACGTGCTGTCGGATTGGATATTCAGTTGGTTGGCGATCATGACGCCGGTGGATGCACTATCGTTCGCCGCGTTCGGATCATGCGAGGAGGTAACGGCCCAGTTCGCGTTTACGCTGGTATTCGGCGTGTCGAGTGCGTCTGATGCGGTAAGCAACGTAAAGTCATATGTGCCTGGCGGCAATGTAGCAATCGAACAAACCACCGGCCCGCTGTTGCCGACCGGGGGCGCGCTGCAGAGGAAACCAGCCGGCGAGTTGAGCGACATGAACGTCGTGCCGGTCGGCACCTCGCCGCTAACCGTGACGTTGGCCGCATTGAATGAACTGGAATTGACGAGACTCGCAGTCCACGTGATCGCATCGCCGGCGGTCACGGGATTCGGCATTGCTCCGAGCGTGAGCGCGAGGTCGACGTCGGCGCAGCCTTGGTACGGCGAACTGACCCAGTTGCCAGTCGTTCCGGTCAACGCGAAATTGTTCAGCGTGCCGTCGACGCCATTGCCGCTCACATCCGGCAATGTCGTCAACCCCGCGTTATTGCCGTCGGGCGTGCCGACTTCAAAGTCGTAGCTGAGTACCGGTGTCGCGCCGCCGACGCAGTTGCCGGCCGCGTCGTCGGCGATCTGCGCGTCGGACAAGGCCGCCGGCCACAACGTCAATTCGTCGAGTGCGCCGTTGAGTGCTTGCGCGCCGTCGGTACGCGTGCCGAGCGTGAACACGCCGTTGGTTCCGGTGCTGCTGCTGCCACCGCCGGCGGTCGCGGCGACGCCATTGACGATTAGCGAAACCTGCTGAGTCGCTGCATTCCAGCGCGCGCCAAAATGCGTCCACTGGCCGACAGTCAGTGGGCTCGTGGCCAGGGAGTGCAGGGTTCCTCCCGAGACAACGTAAAAGACCAGAGTGCCACCGGCGCCCAACAGGACGGTGGCGAAGTTGCTCGTGTCCTTCTGCGCATACAGCACGCGGCTGGTGACTATCCCATCCACCCGCACCCGGCCGGTGAAGGTGAAATCGTTGCCAGGGAGATTGCTGAACAATGCAGGCAGCGCAATGTTCACCCGATCGCCGTCGCCCGCGAATTGAAGTGCGGTCGCTTGCGCAGCGGACTGCACGAAAAGGCTCACACCAGCAACGAAAAGCGCCCGCGACAATGCGTAAGAGGCCGACATCTTTTGTTTCCCCGAGCTCTTTGATTCCACCCAAAGTATGCCGGAAAATCAGAAAATGGTCAGTTCATCGTCCCTACGCGCTCGATGAAATCTTCGCATTGCCCACACGTCGTTCATGCGATCATGACGCATGAACGATTTCTCTTCCCTGCCCCTGTCGGCGAGCCTGCTGCGCGCAATCGACACGCTCGGCTACACACAAATGACGCCGGTGCAGCAGCAAGCGTTGCCGCCGGTTCTCGGCGGACGCGATGCAATCGTGCAGGCGCCCACCGGCAGCGGCAAGACCGTCGCGTTCGGCCTCGGACTGCTCAATCGGCTTGATCCGGCATTGATCAAAACGCAGGCGCTGGTGCTGTGTCCGACGCGCGAGCTCGCCGATCAGGTCGCCAAGGAAATACGCCGGCTCGCCACCGGCATCGCGAATCTGAAAGTGCTGATCCTCACCGGCGGCATCGCGCTCGGGCCGCAGCTGGCTTCGTTGCGCAAGGATTCGCACGTCGTGGTCGGCACGCCTGGGCGCATTCAGGAAATGCTGCGCAAGAATGCGCTGAGCCTGGCCAAGTTACGCACGCTGGTGCTCGACGAAGCCGATCGCATGCTCGACATGGGTTTCGAGGAAGCGATTCGCGAAATAGTCGGCATGACGCCGCCGTCGCGGCAAAGCCTGCTGTTCTCGGCGACGTTCCCGGAACCAATTCGCACGATGGCGCGCGGCACGCTGCGCGATCCGGTCGAGATCACGATTGCTGGCCAAGTCGAGCAGCCGACGATCGAGCAACTGTTTTTCGAAACCGAGTTCGAGCGCAAGCCCGCCGCGCTCGCAGCGCTGCTGCTGCAGCGCCGGCCCGAATCCAGTGTCGTGTTCTGCAATACGCGCCGCGACACCGAAACACTGGTCGAGGCACTCGCGGATTTCGGTATTTCTGCGTTGGCACTGCACGGCGATATCGACCAGCGCGACCGCGACGAAGTGCTGATCCGTTTTGCCAATCGCAGCTGCAGTGTGCTGGTGGCGAGCGACGTCGCTGCGCGCGGCCTCGATATCAAGGAGCTCGCCGCGGTGATCAACTATGAATTGCCGAGCGATCCCGACATCTATCTGCATCGCATCGGCCGCACCGCACGCGCCGGTCACACCGGCGTCGCCATCAGCCTGAGCACGCCGCGCGAAATGCCGCGCGCCATGGCGCTGGAAAAACATTTGGGCGTAACGCTGCGCTGGGAAAAACTCCCCTCCCCGACTGCCGCCAAACAGGATGGGCTGCCCGCGACGATGGCGACGCTGCGCATCGATGCCGGGCGCAGTGACAAGATGCGCCCCGGCGACATTCTCGGCGCCTTGACCGGTGATGCCGGACTACCCGCCGATGCGATCGGCAAAATCGACGTGTTCGCCACGCGCTCCTACGTGGCGATCCGCCGCGCGCTTTCCGACAAGGCGCTGAGCCGCTTGCGCGCCGGCAAGATCAAGGGTCGCAGTTTTCGCGTCGCCCTGCTGTGACAATGTTATAGACAGGCGTCGAACCCAGCGGCGAAGATGATTTCGTCTTGCTGAATCTCGTAGGCACCGACGTCGGACTGCGGGCTCGGATTGCCCGGGGCGCCCGAGACACGCAGGTAATCGAGGCTGCCGTTTGCGGCTGCGCTGCCGCGCTGGTCGAACCCGAACGACAGCGTATTGGTGCCGGCATCGATCCCCGGACTGCCACTCAGCAGTGCATGCGTCTGCGTCAAGCCGCCGTTGTTGCGCAGCGGTCCGAGCAACGGGCAGCCCACGATCGGGCTGGACGGCAGATCGGCCGCCGTGGTCGGATCGACGACGTGCCAGATCGCGTTGCTGCCGCCGCCGATCGGAACCGGGGCGAAACTCATGCTGACGTCGTCGGGAATGCCAGCGCCATAGTAATTGTTGGCGATGATCGAGCTTTCGAACGTGAGCTGCGGCGAGGCGGCCACGACCTTCAGCGCCACGCCCGGCGCGGTATGCACGGAGAGGATCGCGCCGGAGCCGGCCTTGTTGAAGGCGATCGTCGAATTGACGAGGCTCACTGTGCCGGCGTTCGTGTAAAGCCCGCCGCCACCCTCGGTGCCGAGGTTGCCGGAGATCGTGCTGTTGGCAATTACGACGGCGGTGTTGGCGGGGTCCTGGCTCAACATGAGCAGGCCTCCGAAGTCGCGGCTGGCGTTGTTGTTCGACACCGTCGAACCCGTCAACGTCACGTTGCCGCCGCAATTGAACCCGCCAGCGTCGCCGAACGTGCCGGTTGACGCATTGCCGTCGATCTGTGTGTAGCTCGCCGTCAAGTCGCCCGCGGCACCGAAACCGCCGCCGGCGGAAAGGGCCTCGCTACCTGCGGTGTTGCCCGCGATCATCGAGCCGGCGAGCGTGAACGCGCCGCGCACGTAGGCCCCGCCGCCGTCGGAGTAAAACGTCTTCGAGTAGACGGCGTTGTTGGTGAGAATGCTGCCGGCAATCTGGGCGGCGCCCTTGACGTAGAGGCCGCCGCCGCGACCGCCGCCGTTCGTCGTCGACGCATTGTTCGAGTCTATGGTCACCAGCGACATCGTCAAGTTGCCATGTGCATACAAGCCGCCGCCGTGCGCGAGCTGATCGGTCGACGTCGCGGTGTTCGATGCGATCGTCGCCGACGTCAGCGTCGCGTCGCCTTTTGAGTAGGCGCCGCCGCCGAAGACGGGGTAGCCTGAAGACGTCGCATAGTTGTCATGCAGGGAGGCAGAATTCATCAGCGTCAGCGTGCCGCCGGCATAGACGCCACCGCCAAGCGCCCTGGTCGCGCTGGCCGCAGCGTGGCTGCCGCTCACGCTGCTGTTGCTCAACACAATCGAGCCGTGCGCGTAGACGCCGCCGCCTTTGGCCGCGTAGATGCCTCCGAAATTCAGCGCATAGCAGCCGGAAACCTCGACGCCGTCGAATTCCACGTCGCTGCTGGAAAACAAACAGCCGCCACTGGTCGAAGAGAACGAGTGGGTTACATGGCCGCCGGCGAGCGCGATGTTCGTGAGGGTCACCTTGCCGGCACCGTAATGGGCGAGAACGCGCGAGTCGCCATATAGCGACGGCAGGCCGGATGCGTCGAGCTTAAGCACGTTCGCTCCGGGACCGTTGATCGTCAACGTGTCGAGCGTAGTTCCCAGTTGCCCGGTGGACAGCGAAATCTTGCTGCCGTTGCAGCCGGTCAGCAAGGTCAGGTTGAGCGTCGCCGGACTGGTTGCTTGGGCGAGTGCGTAGCGCAATGTGCCGTGGTTGACGCCGGCTGTCGCATGGCTGCTCTCGTCGCAGCTGTCGACGATCCAGGTGTCGGCCAACGCCGCCGTCGGTGCGGCGAGCGCGAAGAACGTGGCGATACTCGCTGCCAGCGAGCGGCGGCCTGAATTGCATTTGGCAAACAAAAGGCGACGTGTAGTCATGGATATTCCCAGCGAGGGTTCCCGAGCGGCCATGGCGTCTAGCAAACTGCCGCGATAATTTTTTAAAGCAAATGCCGTCGAGAGTCAAAACCGAACAAACGCGGGGTCGGTTAGCCGGATAAATATTCGGCCAAAAGACACCCGTGATGAAGCGCCCAACGGCTTTCAAGCCCACGAACAACGCGACAGCGCAGGCGAAAATTGCTGCTCCGCGAGATCGAAAAAGCGGAAACGGAAACTTAACCGGCCCGATCGGAGATTTTGACCGTCGCGGCGGACATCCATGGCAAGATTGCATGACCCGCTCGTTGCGCCTAACAAGGAGTCGACCATGACAGCGAAGATCCAGCCGTGCCTGTGGTTCAACATGAATGCCGAAGAGGCCGCGAACTTCTACGCCACCACTTTCCCGAACACTCGCATCGATGCCACCCACCGCGCTCCGGAGGATTATCCGGCCGGCAAGAAAGGCAACGTGCTCACCGTCGAGATGACTATTCTCGGCATGCCGTTCCTGCTGCTCAACGGCGGCCCCCAATTCACGTTCGACGAAGCGATCAGTTTCCAGATCGCGACGGAGGACCAGGCCGAGACGGACAAATACTGGAACGCCATAATCAACAACGGCGGCCAGGAAAGCATGTGTGGCTGGTGCAAGGACCGCTTCGGACTTTCCTGGCAGATCACGCCCAAGCGCCTGACGCAACTGATTGCGACCGGTGGCGAAACCGCAAAGCGCGCCTTCACCGCGATGATGGATATGCGCAAGATCGACATCGCTGCGCTCGATCGCGCGGTGGGCGACACTGCGAAGTGAGACTGGAACGTTCCACTGCAGTCGTGGAGTGAGCCGAGTTAGCTATGTACGTTGACGGACCGACCTCACGATTTCTAAGGCGTATGTTTCAGCACTCAATCACGAGGTGAAGCATGAACACGGATACAACCAGGCTTAACGACATGCTCCAAGTTCTCAACGATGGCAAGGACTCTAACGAGGATGCATCGCTCGAAGTGAAACGTGCTGGTTTCAAAAGGCTGTTCGATCGCGTCGCCCGTACCAAACAGGCAACCACAAAAGATCCGAGAACAGCGGGTCGAGGAATAGCGCATAAGGCGCTCTGACGCCGTCTTCACGACGGGAATGAACCGAACGAGCAAAGTTGCTTGGATTGTTCTCAGTCCACTTCCAGGCAGAACTTGTGCCTTCGCTGCTACCGAACCCTATAGCGTCTTCTCGAACCAATGGTCGGCGTAGGGATTGTTGTTGAAGCGAGCGATTTCCCGGTATCCCGACGATCGATACAGACGTAGTGCCTCGCTGAGCGAGCGATTCGTATCCAGTCGAATCGTGCGCATCCGGCGCTGCTTCGCCAAGCGTTCCAGCTCACCGAGCAGTCGGCGCCCGACGCCTAGTCCGCGTGCGCTCGGTGAAATCCACATGCGCTTGATTTCGCCGACGCGTGGTTCGAGCGTACGCAAGGCACCGCAACCGACAGCCTCGCCGTGCCATCTTGCGATGAACAGGCGGCCGCGCGGCGGCATAAAGTCGGCGACATCGTAGTCGACACCTTTCTCGATATCGAAGCCCCTGCGGAAACGTGCATCGAGTTCGCTGAAATATTGCACAAAGCACGCCCGTGCATCCGGGCTTGCCGGATCTTCGGGCGCGATTTCGATGCTCGATGCGCGCAGCAGACTCTCTACCTCAGCCATCGCCAGCAACAGACGTTGCGACTGAGCTTGCGTCAAAGACGCCAGCATCGAGTGCGCGAGCTGGTCGGACAGCTCGTTGAGCCGGCGCAGTTCGGCGGTGCCGGTACGCGACAAGCGCACACAGCGCACACGCGCATCCGCCGACGAAGGCTGCGTCACTGCCAGGCCTTTGCGCTCAAGTGTGCGCAATACGCGGCTCAGATGGCCGGAGTCGATGCCGAGTCGTGTTCGCAGGTCGCGCGCGGTCGCGCCGTCCTTGCCAATTTCGTATAGCACACGCGATTCGACGTAAGGGCGATCACGGCCAAGATATTTTTCGTTGAGCACGCCGAGCCTGTGCGCAACGGTACGATTGAACGCGCGGATGTTTTCAACTGGACTTACCATTACCTGACTTTAGTCAGAGAAATGGGTTTTGACAAGACCAGCCCGAAAGCCTAACCGCTCGGCGACCCGCGTCTCCGCGGTAAGTCTTACTCAAAACCGTCGGCGAAGATCACGTCCCCCGGATCGATGATCGTCGAGTCTGTACCCGTGTTGTTGGTCAAATCGCTCTCAGTCGCTGCGGTGGTCACGGCGACGCTATTGATCAGAGGCGAGGTTGCGTTGTTGGCGACGTCCACCGTAATCGTAATCGGCGGGTAGCTTAGGAATGCGCTCAGGGAATCTGCGCGTGTGCAGGTCGGGATTACACAGGTCCAACCCGAGCCGCTCATCGCGGTGAGCGTCAGCCCCGCTGGCGGCGTCTCGGTCAGCGAAACCAAACTGGCTGGCATGTCGGCAATTCCGGAGTTGGTCACGAGCGCCTCGTAGGTTGCGCCGACCTGAGCTCGCGCGAAATTCCCGCTGTGCGACTTGACCACGATCAAATCCGCCTGCCCACCCGCTATCGCAGTCAGCACTACGCTATTGCTGTTATAGATAATGTTGAAGGAAGCACCATTGAAAGTAATCGGCGAGGAATTCGCAAATTGGCCGCTGATCAGCCCTGTGCTTTGAATGATCGTGAACTGATTGCCCGCTGCCGGTATGAACGAGCCAATGAGCGCACCGCTTAAGTCAGCTCCGCCAAGATCGACTGTGCCGGTTACGTTCAACTGGTCGTAATCCGTTCCGGCTACGAGACCACCGATTTCGATGCTCAGCACGGATTGCGGAGCGAGCGCCACATTGCCGGAGGCGTTCAGCACACCGGTGCTCGCGATGGTGTTCGGGTCGACGATACCCCCGCCTGCCAGGCCAGTAATGGCGCCAACGGTGCCGGTCCCCCCCAACTCCGCTGAGGCGCCATCCAACGTAACTGCGCCGATCGCGCCGTTGACGAGCACCGTGCTTCCGTTAACGACGGTGCCGCCAGTGTAGGTATTGGCGGCGTTCAGAATCAATGTCCCCTTGCCCGTCGCGGTTAGCGTTCGCGCACCACCGGCGTCTCCGATCGCACCAGTGATTGTCAGGCGGTCAAAATTCACCAGTTGTCCAAGGTCAATGGAACTATTGCTGGCCAGGGTCACCGGCCCAGCCAGCGTTGCGACCACCTCGCAGCCACCGCAACTACCTGATGCATTGGTGCGCAGCGCGCCCGCTCCACCCGCCCCGATACCATTCAAAGTGATGGGCTCGGAGGTAGCGGTCAAGCCAAGCCCGATCGCCAATGATGCGCCGGCGGATACCACGGTATCGTTGCCCGCCGTGGTGGCACCCAGAGCGTTGTTGCTGACAACGATCAACGTGCCTGCGCTGATTTGCGTGACACCGGTGTAAGTGTTGACTCCGCTCAAGGTGGAGCTTCCGCTTCCATTCTTGGTAATTCCGCCCGCGCCGCTGATGATGCCTGTAAGTCGCACGGGGCCTGCACCAGCAACCGTCAAGGGAAAACCATTCAAGTCCAATGTGCCGCTGAGGGTAAAACCATTGTTTAGCGCATCGAAGGCCTGCGCTTGGACCAGCTTGATCGGCATCGAGAGACTTGAGCCACTGCCACTCGACGAATTCTCGGAAATTCCGTTCTTCAAGTTGATCGCGTTGCCGGGGATGAGGTAACCCGTTCCGTCCAGCGCAATCGACGAAAACAGCGTATTAGCCGCGTAGTCGTTGCTGCTCGTCTTCGAATTGACCGATTGCGGAAATACCAGACTGTCACCTGCCAACGGCGCCGTTCCGCCCACCCAGTTGGCTGCCAGCGACCAACTGCTGCCACCACCTGCGCCGCCTTTCCAGGTGCGCACCGAGGACAGCACGGTGAGAACCATACTGTTCGCGTTGTAAGTGATGCTAAACGGAATACCGGCCGCGGTAATGCTGTTTGCCTGGGCAAACTTGGTCGCGCCCACGACGGTTCCGCTGACGATGGTGAATTGATTGCCGACAACCGGCGTAAAGCCAGCGACCGCGAGCGACAAATTGGCACCATTCAGAGTGATCGAAGTTGTCGACAGACTGTCATATTGACTACCTATCGTCAGGCCTCTCAGATCGATGGCCAAGGTTGTGCTCGACGACAGCGTCACCGCGCCCGTCGACATGATATCCGTGACGGTGCCGGCTGGGCCTGCCGGCGCGATGGTCTTGGCCACGGCAGTACTGGCGGTGATATTGCCGACTGGACCGTTGCCGGTCAGCGTGCCGGCTTGCAATGCCGCAGCGCCGACCGTGCCATCGGCACGCAGCGTTCCGCCGTTGATCGTCGCAGCGCCGATCGCTCCGCCCGCACCGACCTGCAGCGTTCCGCTGTTGATGATGCTGGTCCCGAAACCGCTGCTGACGCCTTGCAAAATTGCGACCCCGGAACCCTGCGTGCCGTTCATCACCAACGTGCCGGTGCCATTGATCACGCCGTTGATGTCGTGAGTACCTCCGCCGGTCAGCGTCAGGGTGTGACCCTGCAGGTTGATTACGCCGCTGAGCGCGTACGGGAAAGGAAAATTATTATCGAAGGTCTGACTTTTGCCCAGCAGGATATTGGGCCCAAAGGTGAAGCCTCCCGCGGTTGTACGCATGGAACTGATGCCGCCAGTCGTTCCGTTTGCACCGAGAAAAATCTGCTGGCCGCTAATCGAGTAGCTGCTGCCTTCGAAAACCAGGCGTCCAAAATTGGTATTGATCGGAAAATCGTTGACATTGGTCTTGCGTGACGCACTGAGCGGGAAATGAAGTTCGTCATCGGGGCCCGCACCACCGATACCATCCCAGTTGCCGTTGGAGGTCCAGTTGCTGTCATTGCCGTCGCCACCGGTCCAGTTTTCGACCGAGGCATACGCGAGGGGGCCAAGCAGTGCGAGTGACGCGCCGATTCCGCAAGTGCAGCACAAACGTGACAGCCTGGACCGACGATTCATGCCCTCTCTCCCCAGAGTCGATGACGTCGCGCTGCGAAACCGCGCTGTCGCTCACAGTAGTCCTTTCTACTGCGCTTTGATACCTACTTTCGTGCGGTCCAGCTACATGTTCGCGCTCGCTCTAACGAACACGCCGTCACCCATGGCAATGCGCCCGGGCTCGACAATCGAACCATACACACCCAGGCAGCCCTGGCGCTCGCTCGCCACCGCGCGCAAGATCACCGGATTGCGTTCCGAGGTCACGGGGTCGATCGTGATCACGACGCAGCGGCCGTCGCGTTTGTCGATGCGCGCGCGCACACCGCCGACGCACAGAGTGCAACCAACCCATTCGTCCTCGCAGAATGGCACTCCATCTCCTGCATCCACCAGAATGTTCGGCCGGAAACGCTCGACGGCGAGACGCGCGCCGACCATTTCGCCCAACTTGTCGATTGTCTGCGTCGTGATGAGCGACAGCGGGAAAGTATCGAAGATGCCGCGATCCTGCCGGATCACGCGCGCGCCTTCGGAGCACAGTTCCGTAGCGAGCGCCGGATCCGCGACGTCGAATGTTTCTCCCAACGGCGTACGTACAACGGTCGGCGATTTGTCGGGCCGCGCCGGCTCGATCAACGAAGGTTTGTAGTGGCTCATATTCGGGCGCTCGCGAATCGTGAGCCAGGGGAACCCACTTTGTACGAGGCTGTTGCGCACGAATGCCCAACGTCGATCGCCGGCGAATCCGTGCCACGACACGTCGATTTCGCCGAGCGCTTCGCCGCCCATCGACTTGACCGGATAGCGCCATAAGCCAACGACGCGACCAACACATATGCCATTGTTTGAATCACGCATGGGACACCTCTCGAAAGAGGCGCCCTTGCTTGTCGGATCAACGTCGAGCGTGACGGATGGGAATCCGCTGCAGCGCCTCTCGACGAGGCGTGGATGCCGCGATGGCAACCACAAAATACTTCCTGTTTAATTAATCATGAAAAAGGCGCGAGCGTCAAGGTGGTCACGCGAGACGTCTCACTCGCCAGAAGTCTTCGGCGTCGCCACAGCCGCATCGAGGAAATACGCCACGACCGTGCCGTTGTACTTCAAGGTGATCGGCCGGCCGCGCCGATCGCGTGAATTTCCAATCGCGAGCCGAACCCAGCCTTCGCTGATGCAATATTCTTCAACGGTGGTCTTCTCTTCGCCGTTGAAGCGGATGCCGATGCCGCGGGCGAGAATCGCCTCATCGTAGAACTTGCTCCTCGGATCGGCGGACAGATGATCGGGTGGCGTGTCGGTTTCGCTCATGGCGTTCATGGATTCATTGTGCACGGACCGGCAATTCTAGCGAGCGCGCACGCTGGTGGGCAGAGTCGTGCTCCGGTCACTTCTGATGCGCCGCCGCGTATTCGGCCAATTCAACTAATGTTGCACGCTGCTCGGCGGTCGGTTCCTGTGTCGGCACCAACGTGAGATCGACCATCTTGCCCTTTGCCACGAACAGAATCTGCGCGCGCGGGTTGCCGGCCTTGCAGGCGTAGGCGATGCCATTGGGTTTGCCTAAGGTTGGCACCTGTTCGACCGTGCAGTCGCTGTCCTTCAACATGTTGCCGATCGCTTGCGCCACATTGTTCCCGCCGGGGGAAACGCTGATCGTCACTACATTACCTGCGGCCGAGACCACGCAACTGCCAGGCCCGGGCACGGCGATGGAAAGATCGTCGAACGGCAGCAAGCGCTGGATCAGCGCCGAATCGAAATACGGACAATTCGTGGCCGCCGCGAGCGCCTTGCTGCTTTCCGCGATCTTCATCGAATCGAACATCAATTGCGCGGCCGCCTGGCGCTGTGCCGGCGTCACCGCCTTCTGCAGATTCAGGTACCCCGAGATTTCGACGCTGCCGCGATGGCCGAACAGGAATACCGATTTGTCGTTCGCTTGACCGGAAGGCAGCTTGACGCTGTAGCTGAAACCGTTCGCGCCAATTTTTGGCTCGTCGTTGACGCGATTGTCCGCAGCGATTGCCTGCTTCGACTCGCCGACGGAAGCTTCGGCTTTGTCCGCGGAAGCGTCGACGGTCTGGCTGATTCCGAAACTGTTCGCCGAGCCGCCTGCCTCGAAGCTGCAGGATCCATTGCCGCCACCGGAGACTCGCCATGGCGCGGCGAGCGGTATCGCCTTGTTCAACTTCGCTAGATCGAGCGCGCGGCACTTTTCCGCTGCAGATACGGTTGCGCTGCCGACCAACAACCCCAGGCCGATCAGAACTTGTGCTTTCATCTCGAAGCTCCCGTTCATTGTTGCAATCAGCTTAGCAGGAACAGGCATATTGCCGCCCTCACGCGATTGAAACATCGGTATCTGCCGGTTGGTCGTACGCAGGTGTAGGCTTGACGGATGAAACCTCACGCTGCGTCGACTTACCCGATGCTGATCGCGGCGCTGCTGTCGCTTGCCTTCCATCCTGCGCAAGCGGCGCCCACAACGGGCAAGCCGGCAGCTGTTGCGTCCACGCCTGCGCCGAATCGACCGCAGCAGTTCGCGCGCAAGAGCAGCGAATCCACATTGACATCAAAACAAGGCAGGCGCTACCGCATCCGGGTTTCTGCCCCGGCGAACCCACCTCCACAGGACGGCTATCCCGTGCTGTACGTGCTCGATGGCGACGCGTGGTTCGGCGCGGCTGTCGAAATCGTGCGCATGCGTGAGTATGAGAAACTTGCACCGACGATCGTCGTCGCGATCGCCGCGCCCAGCCGCGCGTTCTTCGACCTGTCGCGCAGCTACGATTTCACACCGCCGGGTTCGGTCGATGCGGATTTCAAAGGCATCGAGCTCGGCGGCGCCGATGGATTCCTGAACTTTATCGACGGCACGGTGAAGCCTTGGCTGCGCGCACGGCATCGCGTGAACGACGACCGGCAAATCCTGTTCGGCCACTCGCTCGGCGGGCTGTTCGTGCTGCACGCGATGTTCAAGTCGCCGGAGAGTTTCGCGATCTATCTCGCCGCAAGCCCCGATATCCGTTTCGCGGACAAGGCGATTCTCAAGGAAGCCAGCGCATTCGAGACCAGCCCCAAACGGCATTCGCTGCGTGCGCTCGTCAGCGTCGGCGCACTCGAGGCGCATCCGAGCCCCGCACTCGTCGACGACTATCGGCGTTACTACACCGAGCATCCGCAAGCGATTCCCGGTCAGACCGTCGACGCAGCGATCGCCGAGCTGTTCCGCGACGACCACACGTTCGACAAGCCGGCGGCAACGCGCGAGCTGGTGGAGCGCCTGGCCAAGAGCGGCGTCAATGCCGCTTTCGTGCAGTTCGACGGCGAAGAGCACATGTCGGCCGCGATCAGCGCACTCAATCGCGGTATTCCGTTTGCGCTGCGGCCGCCCGGCAAACTGGACACGGGTGTGCCTGGATCTGCGCACAATTAGTGCGCTGTTCCCTCTGCGCTCATTGCGAGCATGACCTGACCAAGCTTGCGCAGCTCACTACGCGGAATGTCGAATCCAATCGCAGCGTGGCCGCACTCGAAGTAAAGTATTTCATGGTCCGGTCTCTGGCTCTTGTCGAGACCGATTCGGGAAGGCAGGACATTCGCACGCGGCGCAATGCCAGGCGGTTTCCAGTCCTTGTTCTGCGCTGCCTTTTCTGCCGAATCTTTCGCCGCCCCGAGCAGGATCGTCGCCACGATCCCTGCCCCATCGTTCGGCAGCTGCGCCTCGATCCTCAAGCCTGGCTTGGAGATCTGCAATATCACTTGTGCGTCGGCAGCGATGGAGACGCTGATTTGGTCGTCACCTGATGCGGGCATGTGCTGAGCCTTCCAAATTTCCAGGTCTCGATATAGCACACTCTGGAAAACCGGACGGAGATAGCTCAGGTCGACTGACTACCTCCGCCGCTTTTTTCGACCGCAAGCGTCCGTCAGAACGATGAGAACATCGACCCGCGAGGACTGAAGGACGAACGCGACCCCGTATAGGACGTGTCCAGGCGAGACTCGCGGATCAATTTGCGCGCACGCATTTCCGTTTCGATACATTGAAAGGTGTAACTGCCACGTTTGCCGCTTTGGCACAAAGCCAGATACTGCTTGGCAAGATCTTCGTCGGAGGTCTGATGCAAAACGGTCTGCTCTGCGGTACCCATGGTTATCCCCGTGCTCTACACATGACGCTTGTGCGCCGACGGCCTACACAAGCATAGCGGATGCCAAGTGGCTATAAATGGCTTTGTAGAGCCACTTCAGCTGATTCATGAGTGATCGCTCTAGCGACGAATGGCCGTCCCGAACGTGCGCAAGTTGGCATTTCTGGTCACTTATTCCCGATGATCGAGTTCGTTGTGTATGAGCAAGACGCACTGCGAGGCGAACAGCATTTTCGATCCAAGACTTATTTTCTCGGCGCCGAGACGTTCAAGGCCGTTGAAGCTCTTCTTCGGCATCGGCATATGGTCGGTAAGCAGGAAACACGGGTTGCCGGCAATCGTCTTGCCACGTATTGGCGTGCCTTTTTTATCCATCACGAACAGTTGATGGTCGTCCGCCAATTCCTGCATCAGTTTCTCGAAACTGATCGTGCGCACGGTGATGCCTGACTCGACGGTGCGGCTTTCTTCCTTGCCCATTCCCCTGGAGACATCCAGAGCATTGGCAACTTTGCCGAGCAAGGCCTGCTCGTGAAAGCCCCCGATGTCGCGCATGTCATTCGAGTTGAAGCTGATCGTCCGCGAATAGTCCTTTGTGCTTTCCAGTACCAGGTGCACCCTCACATCTGGGCGATGGGATTGCGCCACGAAGATGGCGTTCATCAGCGCATGGGCGAGGATTTCGGTATGTGCCTCCTTGCCGACCGCATCCCAAAGGCCCTGGCTATCCGTCGGCGCCGATCTTGCTCTCAGTACAAAGACGCGCATCACCAGTTGGTCCTCGAGCTAAAGCGCCCGGTGCGCCTAGCAACATCAAGCAGCGTTGCCCGATCTGCCGCCAGTTTGTGAAGGAAGTTGCCGAAGAATCGGAACGCGACGAAATCCGTCTCTACTTGCAGCACGCTGACCGAGCCGAAACTAAGGCGCCGTCTCGAAGCCGTTATCGAACACCGAGTCGCGTTCGAGCATGTAGCACGGCTCCGTCGTGTCCTGTCCGGAGATGCACAACCCGGCAGGCGTCCACGACGTGCAATTGTATCCCGTGCTGTTGGACGGATTTTGATACTCGTACGAGCCGCCCGGTGACAGGAAACCGCCGATCCAGTTGGGCGCGACGCCAGGGTCGTAGTCCGAATGTCCCCGCAAACTCATCCAGTAGTTTCCGGCCGGCAGCGTGCAGAATGGGTCGAGCTGGATCTTGCGGACGTCGGCTGCGTACACGTTGGTTGTCGGCCGCTGCAGCGAGGAGCACACTACGCTGCCGGGCTGACCGCTGGCGTCGGCGTACACCGTGAAATCCATGTTGGTCGCGGTGTCGGTCACTGCGGTTACAGAACTGATGTCGTATTTCGTACCGTTCGCCACCGTGAAGGCGACCGCGGACTCCTGATCTTCGCTGTGGCCGCCGTCCGGTCGCGAATAGATCGGCGCGTAACCGACCTTGCAACGGTCGAGGCGATGCACCAGCGGTTTCGCGCACGGACGCTGCTTCCAGATGTCCGCGATCAGCGCGGCCATCTCGAAGATGTTCGCTGTGTTGACCGTGCGCTGCTCAGCGAGCGGCGGGTTGGCCTCGGGAGTCATACGCACGACGATCTGATTGTCGCAGGCGGGAGCAAGGATGAAGAACTCGGGATAGGCGCCCGCAGCGGCCACTGAGGAAAACTGTCCTTGGCGATCCAGATCAAGCTCGAAGAGCGGTGAGGACGTACTGCTCTCGGAGTGCAATACCGGGCCCGGAAAATTGTATTTGGTTTTCCATGCCAACGCGTTGGCCTGGGAGCTTGGCGCGCCGGTCGATCCCTGGACCAGCAGGTCCACGTCCAGAAAGTGTCCGGATGATCCAATCTTCTGATCGACTGACTGTTTCAATGCCGGGCTCATCTTCGTCCAGCCGTTGCACGCGCCGCACCAGACTGTGCACATCTGCAGCAGGATCACCTTGTCGGCGTTGTCGCGCAACGAGAACGCCGCGCCGGTTTCGTCCTTGAACGCCAAGTCATAGAACGAGCGAAACAGGGCGATGCCGGTAGCCGGCGTGTCAAACGCGGTTCCTGTTACCGCATCGGCGAGGTACGCGACGTTGTTCGCGGTGTTGGGGTCCGGGCTGCCCTGGATACTTGCCTTCGCGACGAAGCCCCTGGCGCTCACGACACTGGTCACGATCTGGCAGACCGCCTGATTGCCGTTGGCGAGGTTGGCCACGTTCCAGGTCCACGGCGTCGCACCCGACCCGCCACAGTCATCGGAGACGTAGGCGAGCGCCGTGGGGATCGGCATCGTCGTGATGATCCCGGAGGCGGGGTCAGGTCCCTGGTTGGCGATGGTGACGGTGAAGTTCATCGTACCGGCCGGGCTTTCGCCACCTGCAAGGGTTACCGTCAGATCTGACGAATTCAGCGCGATGGCCGCTTGCGGGCACATGCTCACGCTGGCGCCGATCAACGCAGTCGCAATCAGTAGCGCGCAGCGGGTGTGTGCACGCGGGATATCGTAATGAGATCGATTCGAGGCGGAGCGCGGCGCGTCTCGATGGCCGCCTTTGTTGGCACGAATCAGCATGATTCTCCCCCCAAAGTGTGAGCGTCTTCATACTGACGTGACTGAAATCCTACAGGAAAGCGAACACGAATGTGGGATTGCGAAAACCCGGCTGCGCGATCAAACTCGGTCGAGTTTTGGGTTTTCCCAAAATTTAGATGTTCGGGGAAATATGGATCGGCTCGGATCAGCTGTGCCTGTTCGGTCGGGCCACGTCCGTCGTCGTCGGGTGAGCCATCGTTCTTCAGCGAGGATCCGCCATGCCACACGCCGTTCCGAGGTTTCTCCTGCTTGGCAAGAAACCGCTGGCAGCGTGCGTAGCCGCCGTGTTCGGCCTCGCGGCACCTGCCGCAATGTCGGTACCGCTCACCTTCGATCCGGGCATCGTCACCAGTTGCGACGACTCCTCTTCGGCAAGTATCACCGTCGGTACCCTACGCTACGCCGCGCTGCACGTCGCGAGCGGCGGCACGATCGACTTGAGCAGCCTGCCCGGCAGCGACCCCGGTTGCACGAACAGCACAATTTCGCTGCAACTGGGCGCAGTTTTCCTTACACAGGCTGACGTGACCATCAAGGGCCCGGGCCGATCCCAGCTCACTATCAATGCTGCCCAGCAAGACCGCGTCCTCTACCACCTGAGCGGAGGCACGCTAACAGTGCAAGATGTCTCCATAGCCGGAGGCTATTCCAGCCAGGCGCATGGCGGGTGCATTTACTCGCCGGCCAATGTGGTGCTGGAACATGTCGACGTCTCGGCCTGCCAAGTCGTACATGATGGCGCCCAGGGGGGCGCGGTGTATGCCGGAGGTTCGCTCGATATCGAGTACAGCAGCTTGGTATCCAGTACCGTGGACGGCGTCTCCGGCACCAGCTACGGCGGCGGCGCATACGCGCGCAACGGGTTCATCGCGCGCTATAGCACAATCAGCGGAAACCACGCGGACGGCGCCTACGGTTCCGGTGGCGGAGCCTTTGTTACCGGGACGATCACGATCCTCGGCTCGACCATTTCCGGAAACACGTCTACCCGATTGGATGGTGGAATCGGCGCGTATGCGGCGGATGGCTCGGTGCTCACCATTACGAACAGCACGATTTCCGGAAATCACTCCGACTTCATCAACGGCGGCATTTATATGAACGCGGCCAGCAGTTCATCCGCGAGTGCCGAAATCAACAACTCCACGATCGCGTTCAACACGGCAACGTCCGGCAAGGCCAACTACTATCAGGCCGCGGGCCTTGGCGTGGGCGCCTATCGTGGCTCGCTCGCGGTGACCCTGCGCAGCAGCGTGATCTCGAATAATACCTACGGCGCGGGAATCGAAAGCGACCTGACGGCGGCATACCTCAACGCGGATCCCAACAAACACGTCACCTTCAGCGCCAACTCGATAGCCAACATCGTGCTCGCGACCGATGCGGCGGCGGCAGCGCTGTTGCCGGTGGCCCCAAGTCAGGCCTGCCCGCTGCTTGGTCCGCTGCGTGACAACGGCGGTCTTACGCAAACGCATGCGTTGCTCAGCAACAGTCCGGCGATCGACGCTGGCGACGACACCGCCGGGGGCAACTACGATCAGCGCGGTAGTGCAATCGCGAACGGCCTGCTCGACTACCTGCGCAATTCTCCGGTCCTGCCGGATATCGGCGCCTACGAGGTGCAGTACGACGAGATCGTTTTCAACGCCGGCTTCGATGGATGCTAGTCTCGTGCTGCGATCTGTCTCGCTCTTGACTCAAGGCAAACGTGTACGCTGACCCAGCACGCAACGATTATTTCGTCGTCGCAGTTGTGTCCACGCCGATGCCATGAGTCCCATTCGGGATGCCTTACTCGAACCCATTCGCGAATACCCGATCGCTGCTCACGCTGGTTATGGTGAATTGCAACGATGTGGGGTTGACCACGAAGGTGCCGTTAATGCTCTCCAGCGGCGGCAAAGAGGAAAAGTCGGCGCTGAAATCGCCCGCAACAAAGCCCGTCTGTGAAGCGAAGGTGATCAAGGTATACGTCGTGCCGACGGTCGGCGTAGTCGAGGTTTCGCTAAAGTGAAATACGAAACCGGTGCCTCCGCCGTTGGTCAAATCGCCGGACAGATTGAGCAAATCCGTATCGATCACAGTGCCCGTCGGACCAAGCTGGAAGTCGAACGCGCCGCCACCATTCCAGGTGAGGCTGGCGCCGTTCAAAGTGCCGACTGCAGAATCGCCCGGCGCAATCGTGGCGCCGCTGCCGAGAGTGATCGCCTGCACGCTGCCGGTTCCGGCTAATGTGCCGCCGTTGATGGTCACCGGGCTTGCGCTCAGGGCGCCGTCGACTTGCAACACGCCCGCGGACACAGTCGTCGGTCCGTTGTAGTTGTCAACAGCACTCAGCACGAGAGTGCCCCCACCATCTTTGCTCAAACCGCCATCGGTGCATGCCGCACTTTCGCCACAATTGCCGGTGATGGTGTCTGAGACCGTCACAATGCCGCTGACCAGATCGAAAGCGGCAGCGGTATTGTCCTGCAGGAATATTCCCGCGCCGAACGCTGAGCCGTTACCGCCGCCGTTGTTGCCAGATCCCGCAGTAACGCTGTTGCCGCTAATGGCTGGCAGTCCGCTATCGTTCTGAAAGGACAACGTGCCGGCGCGGACGAAAATCGCTCCGCCCAAAGCGCCGCCGCCGCCGCCGCCGCGTTGACTGGGATTAAAGGTGGACCTGGCGCCGGTGCCGCCCGCGAAACCGGCGCCGCCGCCACCGGCGTAAAAGCCACCACCGCCACCACCGGCGAAACCGCCGAAACCGCCGGCGTTAAAGCTGCCACCACCACCGCCGCCAAAACCGCCAGAACCGCCGTTACC
>Ga0163163_10000119_pt1 | contig 84222 bp, 70 predicted proteins | sample S65metaG_FD_119766 | JGI IMG/M metagenome (GOLD analysis project Ga0163163, IMG submission 119766) | Switchgrass rhizosphere microbial communities from Kellogg Biological Station, Michigan, USA - S6-5 metaG | ecosystem: Host-associated > Plants > Roots > Rhizosphere > Soil | place: USA...
AAGAAGGCCGGAGCAGCTTGGCTGATTGAAAACGCAGACCATATAGCCAACCTGCGAGTTCTGCGGGCCAACGGTGAGTGGCTAAGTTTGTGGAACTAACCCCACCCACTTTTAATCACACCCCCCAGCGCGGTGGCCCGTTTATAATGCTTCAGGCTTGAATAATTCTGTTTTAACATTAGCGTTTGCAGATGTTATTCCTGGATAAAGCCCCTAATAAAAGGAGTCCCCGCCCTTTTATTCCGGTAACTGTTTGTTTGCTTTCCCTGTTGGCAACTCAAATGCGTGGAGGCAGCTCAACTACCTTTCAAGAAAACTTGAAGACTACCGGCTTCAAGCTCGCCTATGAGTCCTACGTAAACGATAACTGGGAAATTTTTTGTATGAATGCCGATGGTTCTGGGGTTGTGAACCTGACTCAGACACCCACAGAGCAAGAGCATTATCCCCAGGTTTCACCTGATGGCACGAAAATTTCCTTCACAGTAGACCGAGGTGAGGGACGGGATGCTGTTCGAAGTCTTTATGTCATGGATATTGACGGGGGTCACCGCAAAAAGCTGGTCGATAATGCGCGAGAGCAATTCTGGAGTCCGGACAGCAAAGTCATTGGGTTTCTCCCGCAAGAATACGCAAAATTTAATGTGATCGATTACTACACCAAAGGGATGAGCTTTTATGATCTATCTACCGGGAAAATCGAGCCTCACCCAAACAGCGCAAACTTGCATCATCTTTACAATCCTTGCTGGTCATCCAATGGCAAATGGATTGCCGCGACGGTTCATGCCGGGATGGGCGTGGGGCACGCAATTCTGCTCATCGAAGCGCATGGCGACAAAATCATTAATCTGAAAATCCCTGGCTGCCGACCTTGCATTAGTCCAGATAGCAAACAAATCGCCTGGGGCGCTGGCGATCATGAGATCGCAGCCGCCGCAATTGATTTAGATTCCGAGCAACCCGCGATCACCGATTGGCGTTTGCGCATAAAAGATCACACGAACGAAATCTATCACGTTGACTGGTCCCCAGACAGCCGTTTCCTGAGTTTCAGCCGCGGTCCTGCCAGCAAAGGCGATCCTAACAAACCGGGCACATTTCAGGCAGCGTGCGAAATTGTAGGAGTTTACGCACCTGGCTGGGATCTCTGCACCGTCTCTGCGGAGCATGATGGAACATTAGACCTGAGTAGTTCGACCAATGGTGATTTTTTCATGCTGACGACGAACGGCGCCAGCAATAAGGAATCCGCATGGTTCCGAGCCAAACATTGAATCAGTGGAAATAACCAGTTAGGAAGCGATTAAAGTGTTCAGGGCGCAGATCAAACGATATCGCGAAGCGTTTGGAATGCGCCGCATTCCGGCGCTTTCGGTCCCCCGTTAAGCAGTTACAATTTGAAAAAAAATAATAGAGACCGCAAATCGCTCGTTCCGTTTTTGTTTAGGCTTGGCATGTCAGGCCTGTTTTCGGCGTTGCTTTTGACCGGCTGTGAAAAGCAATCGACGCCTTCCCGGAGTGAAGCCAAATCGGAAAAGACAGCCCCAGGCAAAAGGATCGACTCCGATCCCGTCGAGATTATCAGCAAATCCGGCATTGATATGGTGTCTCTGCCAGGCGGTGAATTTATGATGGGTAGCGACCGTGGAAATGCTGATGAAGCCCCAGCGCACAAGATCAAAGTGAGCCCGTTTCTGATCGATAAGTACGAAGTGACTCACGAATTATTTACGAAGGCTCAAATGCCAAACCCATCCCACTGGCAGGACAACCCGAAAAAGCCCGTCGAGCGCGTGCGTTGGCGCGATGCCAAACAGTACTGCAACGAACGTTCCCTCCTGGAAGGTTTGAAGGTTTGTTACAACGAGAAAACTGTGGACTGGGATTGCGATTATTCGGTAAGCGGTTACCGCTTGCCGACCGAGGCCGAATGGGAATACGCCTGCCGGGCTGGCTCCGATCGTCCCTACGATTTCGGCCAGTCCGATAAGCTGCGCCAATACGGTTGGTTTGGAGAAAATGCAGATCAGCAAACCCATGCGCGCGGGCAAAAAAAGCCGAATGGCTTCGGAATTTACGATCTGTACGGCAATGTCTCCGAATGGTGCGAGGATGTTTACAGTTCCACGTACTATAAAGAAAGTCCTTCATCCGACCCCACCGGCCCACCCAACCCTGGTAAAGATGTCAAACGTGTCATCCGAGGTGGCAGTTGGAAATCCAGTGCCGATCAATGCCAGGCCACCGTGCGTCAGGGAGAGCGAACGGGCGACAGCGACGCCTGTTTCTCGACTGATTATTGCGGTTTCCGTTGCGTGCGGCGCGTAACCCGAGGTGAATTGGAACAGTTGCTAAGCTCAAAGAATTCGAAGTAGCTCGAACAGACTGTTGATACTCTCCGCGCAGTCGACGCTCATTACTTTTTGGTGTCCCACGAACTTACTGAATTGCAGGCGCGTTACGACCGGTTGAATTCACTCTACCAGGTCGGCAATGTCATTCATTCCACGCTCGATCCTCAGGAAGCGTTGCAATTAATTCTTCAGGAAGCAGTCCGTTTGATGCGCGCTTCCAGTGGCTCAGCAGTGCTGCTTAATCCGACAACGGGTTTTCTTGAGATTCTCGCTTCCGAGGGTCTGCCACCGGCTGCAGCCGAACTAAAGTTGCGCATCGGGCAAGGTATCACCGGCTGGGTCGCTCGCACAGGCAGAGCAGCGCGTGTAGGGGATGTAACCGCTGACCCACGTTATGTAATGCTCCGTCCCGAAATCCGTTCGGAACTGGCGGTCCCATTGGAAGTGAAGGGGGAAATTCGGGGGGTGATCAATGTCGATTCGGATCGGCTCGAGGCTTTCAGCGCCGACGATGAGGAATTGCTCGAGGCCTTTGCGGGCCAGGCGTCGAACGTGATTCACAACACCTGGCTTTATGAACAGTTGCGGCTTAAAGCCAGATTATTTGAGTCGCTCGTAAGTGTGAGCCGCACGATCAGTTCGACTCTCAATCTGGATGATGCCTTGTGCGCCATTACCCGGGAAGCCTCAGTCTTGATGCGAGCAAAAATGTGTTCACTCATGTTATTGGATGACACCGGCCAATGGCTTGATTTGCGAGCGAGCTTTGGAGCAGGAGAAGCGTACTTGCGCAAACCGCGCCTGGGTCTCGCGGAAAGTCTCATTGGCGTCGTCGTACGCCGAAAAAAGCCGTTGCAGGTTGGCAATGTCCAAACGTCATCCAGGTATCAAAATATCGAAGTCGCCCGACGCGAAGGGCTGATCGCTTTGCTCAGCGTGCCGCTCATGTTTTCTGGTCAGACGATAGGAGCTTTAAATGTTTATACCGGGCACCCTTATAGTTTTTCCAACGAGGAGATCCGTTTGCTCTCAGCTCTGGCAGAGCTTTCAGCCATTGCCATAGAGAAAGCGCGGCTGTACGAGCGGGTTGTCGATATTGAAGAACAGTTGCGGCAAAACGAAAAATTATCGGCGCTTGGGTTGCTGGCAGCCGAGGTTGCTCATGAAATTCGCAATCCTCTCACAGTGATGAAAATGCTTTACCACTCGCTCGATCTAAAATTTCCAGAAGTCGACCCGCGTGCCAAGGATGCACAAATTATTTCAGAAAAAATCGAGCACCTGAACAAAATCGTCGAGCAGATTCTTGATTTTGCCCGCACCAGTGAACCGCACCTGGCGCCTGTGAACCTTAACCAGATCGTAGATGACCTGGCTTTATTGGTGCGGCACAAACTCAAAAACCAAAACGTCGAGCTTGTCCAGAATTTAAACGACGGTTTGCCGCCAATCATGGGTGAGTCCGCCCAATTGGAGCAGGTGTTCTTAAATCTTATCCTGAATGCTGCAGAAGCTATGCCTGGAGGTGGCACACTAACCGTCAGCTCTCGTGCGATTCGGGTGCCACGCAGCGCGGTTTTGCCGACGCATGTGTCCGTGGAATTCAAAGATACCGGTCAGGGAATGACCGAGAATATGCGCCGGCACGCCTTTACCTCGGTGCTCCAAAGCACAAAACGGAAGGGCACCGGCCTGGGTCTGGCGATCGTCCGCCGCGTCCTTGAAGCACATCGGGGCAGACTTAAAATCAAATCTCTGCATGGCCAGGGGACCACTGTTGCAGTTATACTGCCGGTGTAAGTGGTGCGTGGCTGCTGCCAAAGTTTGCGCAGGAAGATGCTGGTTGCGAACCGGCTTGGTGAGGTAATCATCCGCCTCCAGATTCAAGGATTTCAGACTTCTCAGTAGTTCGTTTAAGCAAGAGATCGGGCGCACGGGTGCTTTCGACTCACTCAAGTTTTGTTCGCAGGTCAGTCCATGTTCTTCTACAACAAAGGGTTTTGGACGCGAATTCCAACTAGATAACTAAAGAACTCGGACGCCTCACGGTCGTTAACCAGGTCGTCTCTTCAAAGCCGTAGCGCAGACTGTTCTTCGCCCAGGATTCTAGACTTCGACCTTAGTCCCATTGTGCCAAGCCAGTACCCATGAAACGATGCATGGACTGAAATGTGGTTGCGGGCAGATCTAGAAATACTCATGAATTCGACCGATCAATTTGAAGCAATTGTTTGCCAGTTCTACAAACCGCTGTTCAAGTTCGCGATGAGCCTCACCCGAGTGGAATCCGACGCACTGGACCTTACTCAGCAAACGTTTTACGTGTGGGCCACCAAAGGCCATCAACTGCGCGATAGCTCAAAGGTCAAGACCTGGTTGTTCACCACCTTGCACCGGGAGTTTCTCAAAGGATTACGAAGACAAACCAAGTTTCCGCACCTCGAATTAGCTGAGGTTTTGGAACAATCGCCAGTGCTTTTCACGGACAACGCTGAGGAAGTGGACTCTTCACAAGTTCTTTCGGCGCTGGCTAAAGTGGACTCCGTCTATCAAGCGGCTGTCGCGCTCTTCTATTTGGATAACTGCTCCTATAAAGATATCGCTATGATTCTTCAAGTGCCTGTCGGCACAATTAAGTCTCGTATCGCCCGGGGCGTAGCGCAGCTCAGACGATTTCTATCAAATCAAACAGGCTATGCCGGTGCGTTTGAACGTCCTGGGGATCAATCCATCCCAGAGTACAATCCGCCTCTCAAAGAGAGTCCGAGGCGAAATTTCGGGGATCCAACTCACTATCGCGTGTGCGAGTCAGATTAAGTTCTCGTCTTCGTGCTTTTAATATCCCCGGGCAAGTCCTGCAATTGACAATATATTGTCATAATGTCGATGGATCAGTTGGTAATCAATTAGTCGGTGGACGTTTCTAGATCCAGCGCGTCAAGGAATCAGTAAAGGGTGATTGAACTTCTAGATGCCGCTCGTTGACTTTCAAACTTGAAATCCGCCAATCTCAAGACAACAAGGCTTCAATCAACAATGTACCGCGACTCTAAAATAAACCATTGGATTTTAGAATTGAGTAGAATCAGTTTTTGAAATATGCGAGCATCTGGCTTTTAACCAGACCATGGGATAAGTAATCCCAGGCGCCATTTGAAGCAGCGTATCAAGCTGCTTGACTATGTTTGCTTATCCAAAAAGGTACGATGTAATTGTTGTTGGAGCTGGCCACGCTGGCATCGAGGCCGCGTTGGCTGCGGCCAGAATGGGTTGCCAAACGCTGCTTTTAACCATCAATGCGGATACTGTTGGTCAGATGTCTTGTAACCCCGCGATAGGTGGTTTGGCCAAGGGACACTTGGCTCGCGAGATTGATGCGTTGGGAGGCGAAATGGGCAAGTGCACAGATATGACTGGCCTTCAATTTCGCATGCTGAACACGAAAAAGGGCCCCGCAGTGTGGGCTCCGCGTGCGCAATGCGATAAGAAGGCCTATCAATTCCGGATGAAGTGGATTTGCGAGCGACAGCCTAATTTAGACCTTCGGCAAGGCCAGACATCCAGATTGCTTTTTGAAGCCGGGAAGGTACTCGGAGTACAAACGACGTTGGACGTTCAGTACCTTGGAGAGACTGTGGTTGTTACAACAGGAACGTTTTTGCAAGGGTTGATGCATATTGGTTCTAACCGGCAGTCCGGTGGTCGAGCCGGGGAGGCTGCCGCAATGGGTCTTTCGGGATCTTTGAAGGAACTCGGATTGGAATTGGGAAGGTTAAAGACTGGAACCCCACCCCGGCTATTGAAACGGTCGATAGATTTTTCGAAAACGGAAGCTCAGCCTGGCGATGAACCTGTTCCTTATTTTTCGCATTGGAGGGATGATTTGTTCCACGTGGAACAAAAGCAAAGCACGCATCCCCCGAATAGCCAAATGTTCCACGTGGAACAATCGCGTGGCTCCCCTGATTCGCCCAAAAAATATCCTCCTGGTTCCATACTCGACCAATGCAACGGTCAACTGCCTTGCTTTATCACCTACACTACACAGAAAACTGCCGACGTTATCCGATCAAACCTGGACAAATCACCACTTTATTCGGGTATGATACAAGGCGTTGGACCCCGCTACTGCCCCTCAATCGAAGACAAGATTGTTAAGTTTCCCGAGAAAGAACGACACCAGATCTTCCTTGAGCCAGAAGGAATCGCCACTGATGAAATTTATGTGAATGGTTTCTCCACCTCATTGCCTTTCGAAGTGCAATTGGAAATGATAAAAACGATTGTGGGATGCGAGGATGCTGAGATCCTGCGACCCGCCTATGCGGTAGAGTACGATTTCGCGAACCCGACCCAACTCTTCTCGTCTCTAGAAACCAAGGCGTGCAAGAATCTCTATCTCGCCGGACAAATCAACGGAACTTCAGGCTATGAGGAGGCCGCAGCGCAAGGATTGATGGCGGGGATAAATGCAGCCCGTCGGGTCCGTGACCTTAATCCTGTGGTCCTTCGTCGCGATCAGGCTTACATCGGAGTCCTAATCGACGACCTCGTTACAAAAGGAACGGTTGAGCCCTATCGTATGTTTACATCCAGGGCCGAATACCGATTACTTCTGCGCCAGGACAACGCTGATGCGAGGCTCTCAAAAATTGGATTGGAAATCGGGTTGCTGCCGCAGACTCATTACCAGCAATTCTGTTCCAAGCAGAATGCGATTGATGAAGAACTTTCCCGATTGAATCAGGTTAGAGTTGGCTTGGAAACTTTGACTCAGCTTTTACGCAGACCCAATATTGGTTATGATGATTTGCCTGGGAAAATGGAGTCTATTGAACCGGAAGTAAAACGCCAAGTTGAAATATTAGTAAAATACGCAGGTTACATAACTAGACAGGAAAATGAAGTTGTAAAAGTTAAGTCGTTTGAACATAAGCACATACCTCGTGGATTTGACTACTCCTCTGTTCCAAGCCTTCGGAATGAGGCACGACAAAAGCTCTCTAAAATTCAACCCGCTACTTTGGGTCAAGCAGCACGAATTTCAGGAGTATCGCCGGCAGACGTCGCCATCTTAATGGTTTGGTTGAAACGATCAGCACAGATGGAGACGAAAGATTTAGCGCCTGCTCATGATTCTGACGAAGATGTTTTGGAGCCAAATGATTGATGCGAATGTTGAGTGCCTTCGCAAAACGCGTTCCTCGTCCTCCTTCTCGTTCTCGTCCTCGTCCTCGGCCATTGAAACGAATCGCGTATTGGGACCATGAACCATATCGAGGACGAGGACGAGAACGAGGACGAAGAACGGTTCATGAGAGGCTCGCGTTTCGTTTGAACCTGCTCAAGGTCCAAATCCAATCAGCCTCCCCTCTCTCCATCGGGTCAGTGCGTCGGACAAGGAACCAGTCATCAATCGATCATCGATCCTGGCAAAAAAATTCTTCAGCTGTGATTTTTTTGAAAAAACCTTTTGCAATTTTATGAGAGACTGTTAAAAACATCGTGTCGCGTTTTTATTCGCTGTCAGTTGGTTAGTTATTAACAAGTTCCGCTTGGGCGATTCACTTCCTCACGACCAAGTTCGCGGAGTCCTGGTCACATCGTGTTGGAATGAACGTATTTGGTATTTTAGCCGTCGCCAATTCTAAGGAACCGGAATTGATTTATGTGTGGGGTCAAGCCACACTTGAAGGCAAGGCCGTTATTGTCTGTCTTGTCCTGTTCTCGATCCTCGCTTGGACGGTCATGATTGGCAAAGCGCTGCAAATGCGCCGCGCCAAACGGCTCAACAAATTCTTCGATAAAGAATTTCGCACCCAAAAGGCTGTTCTGGATGTTTTTGACCGCCGGGTTCAGGCGGATGGGTGTCCGCTTTTCATGGTTTATAAGGCGGGTAGTCTGGAATTGGATCAGCGTTTAAAAAATTCGGAAGGGAACGGTCGGAAGCAATTTGTTTCTCTCAAAGGAATGGAACATGTCAAAAGATCGCTCGAGAACACCGTAGCACAGGAATCTCTCAAGCTGGAGTCAGGTCTGATTCTACTGGCTATTGCCGTTAGCGGCGCCCCGTTTCTGGGTTTGCTCGGGACGGTTTGGGGCGTGATGAGCACTTTCGGGCGTATCGCCCAGGCAAACACTGCGAGCCTCGCCACCATGGCTCCGGGAGTTTCGGCTGCGTTGATCACCACCGTTGCGGGCCTGTTGGTGGCGATCCCTTCAATGTTTGGCTACAACTGGCTAGTTCATAACTTGCGCGTCCTGACGGTCGAACTGGACAATTTTGCGCAGGAGTTGGTCTCGAAGATGGAGACCGAGTATTTGGAAGAAAGATGAGGAGCAAGAAAACAAGTGTTGAGTGTCGAGTGTCGAGGGGTGAAATGCCCACGGCAGCCGTCGTCTCTGGTTCACTCGACTCTCGACCCTCGACACTCTCCTGACCATGCGACGCTTTTCTCAACGCAGTGCACTGGTGACCTTGAGCGAGATCAACATCACTCCGCTCCTTGATTTAGCGTTCGTCTTGTTGATTATCTTTGTCATAACGACGCCGCTCCTGGATCAAGGGATAAAACTTCCGTCCGGAGGAAAGCCGGACAAACAGATTGAGAAGCGCGATATCCGAACAGTCGAGATTAGTTCCAAAGGTGCTTACATGATCGACAGACGGCCCATGTTGCTGGAGCAAGTTGAAGCGTTATTGATCAAAGAATCTCATGTCAACCCCAACTTGATTGTCTATGTCCGGGCTGATGAGAATAGCCGGTGGAAAGAAGTGATCGCGATGTTTGAAATCTGCCAGCGCAACGGCATAAAGATCTCTGCCCGCACTGAACCCCCAAAACGGCAATGAACAGGCTACAAAAAAAATGTTTCATCGGCTCAGCGGGTATTCACTTCCTGATGTTTAGTATTCTTTTGATTGGCCCGGCATTCCTTTCTTCGAAACAGAAACCTCAACCGGTTGATACCCAGACCTTGGATTTCATTCCCTCAAAGCTTATCGATGCGGATGCCCGCGGCGGAGGCAATCGGAACGCGAAGCCCCCTCCTGCCGCGCAACCGGCCTTTACCCCGCCGCCCCAGCCTTCAGCCCATGCTGTAATCGAAAAACCACGCGAACCCGAAGCGCTTAAACCGGAAAAGGTGTCGAAAGTCGATCCGGATTCTGTCGAGCCAAACACTGCATCCAAACCGCACCGACCTCAAATCAGCACGCAGTTGATTACTCGCAAATCGGATACTCCGAAGACTAAGACGAAGAACGATTCAGATACCAAAGCCGAGGAGCGTCAGTTGGCGGACGCCAGGAGAAAGTTGGGGCAGCAATTGGCAAGTGCGGCGGCGAGCATAGGGAAAAACCTATCGCCTGCGACGACCATTGAAGATCCTTATGGCCCAGGAGGCGGGGGCCCCTCTTACGCCAACTATGCAGCTTTTGTGAGAAGTGTGTATGAGACTGCCTGGCAGGAACCGAGTGATACATCCACTGATGAGGCTATTACCAAAGTTTCCGTAACCATCGCCAGCGATGGACATGTATTATTCTCCAAGATCACGCGTTCGTGTGGTGATCCTCAGGTGGACCGTTCTGTTCAACGGACCTTGGATAGAGTTACTTTCATTGCTCCCTTTCCCGAGGGAGCCAAAGAGAAACAGAGAACTTATATCATTAATTTCAATTTGAAAGCGAAACGAGGATTGGCATGAGATATTTGACCGTTCTTAAAAAACTATTGTTGGTTTTTGGCGCGCTAAGCTTGGCGGGCCTGGTTTCAGCCCAACAAGAGATTCAAGTCCAAAAAGACCTCGAGGTCTTCAGCCGCCCAATTTTCGTTTCCATGAGCGGATTCACCGGGGAAGCCGCACAGGTCCTTGAATTTGATCTTTACGTCCAGGGTTTTGCTTTTACCAACGCCGAATCAGCGCAATACCTGATCAGCGGCAGCAACAATGGGAACCTGCAAGGACGCGCGACCGATCGTTTCAGCAAAAGCACGCTCGTTTCCAAAGCATATTCAGGCGCATCCTTGCGACAGCAAACGCACACCTTTGCCGACGAATTTGTGAACGCTGTTCCGCAACGTAAAGGCATTGCCCGCACCAAAATTGCTTTCAAAAATGATACCGGAGCCAATAGTGAGATTTTCATTGCCGATTTTGATGGTCACAACGCTCAGGCGGCCACAAGTGATAAGAGTATCGTTGCCGCCCCTTGTTGGGCGGGCCACTCGGCTCTTTATTACGTTTCGTATAAGCTCAATCATCCCGACATTTTTTATCATGATCTTCCCACTCAGGGGCGCAAAGCGTTCGCCCGCTACGGCGGCTCCAACATCAGTCCCGCTGTTTCTGCCGATGGCAGAAGGGTGGCGATGATTTTAAGCAAGGACGGCTGGACCGATTTATACGTTTGTAATTCAGACGGCAGCGGATTGACCCGGCTGACCAAGTCGCGCGAGGATGAATCTTCCCCATGCTGGTCACCGGATGGCAAATGGATTTGTTTCGCAGCAAAGATCAAGGAGCGTCGGTCGCTATGCAAAATCTCCCCTTCGGGCGGAGAAATTCAGCGCATCCCTACCTCGGGTGTTCTCAATCCTACCGAGCCGGACTGGTCACCGGACGGAAAGTGGATTGTATTCACTGCCATGATGGGAGGCTTTGAAATTTGCGTGGTGCCGGCGCAGGGAGGCAAAGTATTCCAGATCACCTCGGGCGAAGATCCCTCCTGGGCCCCGAATTCCAGGACGGTAGTGTATGCCCAGCGTCGTGGCGGTGTGCGCACGCTCTCCCTGCTTGACGTGTTTACGAAACAAGTAAAAGATGTTTCCCGAATTTCGGGAAGCTCTCAATCACAACCCAGTTGGGCTAAATAGCCCGTGATAAGAAAGACCCAAACAAAATGAAACTAAACAAACCTTGCACTGTAACACTGTTCGCATTGATACTCGCCCTCACAGCCGTTGGTTGCAAAACCAAATCCACGGGAGTCACTCCTCTGGGAGATCGCGGAACGACAGGCGGTGCCGAAGTTGGCTCCAAACCCAAAATTGATGACGGTCTCAAACCCTCTTCGACCCCTGGCGATGTGGTCGCGTCCAACGCCCTCGAAGATCCGGACAAACGCCGCGATTGGTCAAGAGATCGTGAAATCTTCAAATCCGACACGGTGCATTTCGATTACGACAGTTCCGTAATCAAGAGCGAAGAGAAGACGAAGATTGCCGCCGTGGCCGAGTACATCAAAGCTCATCCTATGGATGCCTTGGAGATTGAAGGACATTGCGACATCCGCGGGACGGAAGAATACAATCGCTCGTTGGGCGAACGACGCGCTTTGGCTCTGCGTGAGGAGCTGATCCGGCTTGGAATCGAGCCCTCGAGAATTGACACGGTTAGCTATGGGGAAGATCGTCCTGCTGACACCGGGCATGACGACGCAGCATACAGAAAGAACCGCCGCGGCGAGTTCCTTCTGGAAAAACATCAAACCTTCGCCGGGCTCAGTGGCCCGCTAAACAATGACTCAACTAAATGAAAGTCAGCAAATCCAGCATCTTAATACTATTCGGATTAATCGTTGCCATTCCATTCACTGGCTGTAGAAAAAAGCCCGGGTATCTGACGCCCTTGCCTGGTTCTCGCGCCGGCCAGGTTCGCGAACCTGAATCGGCCGGGCCTATCACTCCCGGTGTAAAGCCAGAGGATCTGGCCGAAGGGATTAAATCCAATGATCCGACAAGCCACCAGGGCTGGATTGAAAATGCCGACACTTTTAAAGGAGACACGGTTCATTTCGATTACGACAGTTCAGTCGTCAAATCTTCGGAAAAGGCCAAGCTTTCCAGAGTGGCCGATTACCTAAAAAGCAATTCCAGCGCCGCCGTTCGTGTTGAAGGCAACTGCGATGAACGCGGGACTGAAGAATATAATCGCTCCCTCGGGGAACGACGGGCGCTGGCGTTGCGCGAAGATCTGGTCCGATTAGGAGTCGATGCCACGCGTGTCGACACGATTAGTTATGGTGAAGACAAACCGGTGGACTCCGGCCATGACGAATCCGCCTGGCGTAAGAACCGGCGCGGTGATTTTATTTTGTTAACGCCGCCAAAATAGCGGAGAGGGGAGCCTGGATTTCTCTCCAAATTTGCGGTGTTCTGGATTGCATTATTCATGGCGAGTTCAGCGAACTCATCGAGCAGAGTTATATTACTTTGAAAGCGAAAATCATTATAACACCCAAGAAAGCTGTGGTTGACCCGCAGGGCAAAACCGTTCAAAGCGCACTAGCCCATATGGGTTACCATGGAATGGGAGCTGTTCACGTCGGCAAGTACCTGGAGATCGAATTGGCGGGGGTTGATGCAGAAGTGGCCCGAAAAGAAATCGATGATGCTTGCCATAAAATTCTAAGTAACCCTGTGATTGAAGATTATCGCTTTGAGATCGAATAAGCTCGGTTTGTTCTTCGAGCGATGAGCTCTTAACCTGCCGGGCCAAACATGTTAAATTGAGGTACGATGAACTTTGCCGTTTTGCAGTTTCCTGGTTCGAACTGCGATCAGGATGTCGTTCATGTTCTGAAGAATGTGCTGGGGCATTCCGCCAGCCTTCTGTGGCATAAGAACGATTCCCTTGGCGATACCGATGCAATCATTATTCCGGGTGGGTTCAGCTATGGTGATTATTTGCGCACCGGCGCGATTGCCCGATTCAGCCCGGTGATGGGTTCTGTGCAAAAGTTTGCTGCGAATGGAGGATTGGTACTGGGTATCTGCAATGGTTTTCAGATCTTATGCGAGGCTGGGTTGTTGCCCGGAGCTCTAATCCGCAACCGCTCTCTCCAATTTCGATGCGAACAGATCCTTTTGAAAACCGTTACGACGGATTCCCCGTTTACCAACCAGATTCCGGCCGACCGCCTGTTGCGTGTGCCGATAGCGCATGGCGAAGGATGTTATTTCGCTCCGGAAGAAACCCTGGAGAAGCTCCGGAAAAACGATCAGATTTTATGGCGTTACGTTGATTCACAGGGGCAGGCTACGGAAACGGCCAATCCTAATGGCTCCCTGGACAACATCGCCGGGATCTGTAACGAAGCGCGAAACATCGCCGGCCTGATGCCACATCCCGAGCGCGCCAGCGAGGCTATTCTTGGATGTTCCGATGGCAAACTGGTTTTCGAGAGCTTAATTCACACGTTACAAGCCGGAAGAAAGACTGAGTTAGCAACCGAACCGGTTGCCGTTTAATTCCTCGGTTCACACATCAATCACCGGCCCATCGTTGTTCCGGTCAGACTTGCCACCGGACCGACGGCGCTGGATTCGAATGGTGGACTTCGAATTTCCAGTAAGGGCGTTGAGAATCATGGAGATGACACTAATGATGAGCGCTCCGAAAAAAGCGGACTTAAAATCATCGACATAAAAATGCGGCCGTAAAATGTAACCGACGAAGTAAAGCAACACCGCATTAATCACGAGGGTGAAAAGGCCAAGAGTCAAAATCAAAATGGGCAGTGTTAGGAACATTAAAAGCGGTCTCAGAACCGCGTTAAAAATCCCCAGTAATAGAGAGGCCATGAGGAGATCGAGAGGCTTCTCATAACGAATCTGCTTTACCACGTACACCGCGACCAACACCGCCAATGTATTGATAAACCAGCTTTGAATAAATTTTTTCAAGATATTCTCAAAACAGCAGCTTATCCTGAACATAACATCCCGCTGCTGACGGTCGATTACAAAAGTAACCTCGAATTCCAGATAGTCTAAAGATCCGTTTGGAATCTTACTCCCCTGGTGTTACCAGAAGAAATGTGGTCTCTGCTGCAATCTGAATTTCGGCGTTAATACTGGCAGGGATCAAACAAAACTGCCCCTTCCCCATTTCCAAGGGGAGCCTATCGCTGCTGATGGTCACCTGACCTTCGCTCAATCCAAGAATGTGCAATTTACCTTCAGGTAATGACATTGATTTTCTCGTGTCTGCTCGAAAAAGTTCGGCGCGGAAAAGCGGATCATCTACCAGGACCTGCAAGCTGGGATCGGGAGATTTCTCGCGAACAACTAAAGAGGGCTCAAAATCATTGAAATTGATACTGGCGATCGATTGTTCCGGCTGCAAGGGGCGACGTTTGCCATCGGGCCCTACACGATTCCAGTCGAATACACGGTAAGTGGTATCGGAGTTTTGCTGAATCTCGAATAGGATCAGACCCTCGCCGATGGCATGGATCCGGCCGCTTGGCAGAAACATGGCGTCCCCTCGTTCTACAGGAATGCGATGGACATCATCTGCGACGGTTCCTTTTTGAAGAGATGCCTCGAACTTCTTACGCGAAATCCCCCGTTTCAATCCAACGTAGATTTCCGCCTGCGGAATCGCATCCACAACATACCAAAACTCGCTTTTTGCCTCTCCTCCAAGTTTCTCGGCCATTTTGGGGGGCGGATGAACTTGTAGCGAAAGTTTTTCACGCGCATCAAGAATCTTTACGAGGAGTGGGAATCTCCCATTTTGCAGTCTGGCATTTCCGAGAAGCTCGTTCGCATGATGGGTTACCAGCCAACGCAAATCCTTGCCGGCAAACGGGCCGTTACTAATTACACTAACATCACCGGGTCGATCACTAATTTCCCATGACTCGCCAATTGGCAAATTGGGTGGCAACGTTTTGTCAAAGAGTTGCTCGAGCTTGCGCCCCCCCCAAATGCGCTCCTTAAAAATAGGTTGGAATGTTAACGGATAAAGCATCTTTATTGAGCGTGGAAAGCCCCGCAACGACTCGCTCATCCTCTAGACGCTTTATCAACTTTTTCCACAACCTCAACCTCAGCTTGCAATAGCAATCTTATCTATGCCGTCTCTTTCCGAAAAATGTCCAAAAGCACGGAATTTTGAATAGCGCTGTTTTAGTCGTTCGGGAGCCGGGGTCTTCGTCAATTCGTCCAAATGCTTGAGTAAAAGTTGGCGCAAAGTCCCGGCCATTTGTTCCGGAGCGGTATGGGCGCCCCCGAGAGGTTCAGGGACGATTTCATCGACCAGGCCTAATTGTAACAAGTCTTTCGCGCAGATCTTGAGGGCTTCAGCAGCTTTGGCCGAAGCAGAACGATCTTTCCAAAGGATCGCAGCGCATCCCTCCGGGCTGATGACCGAGTAATAGGCATTTTCCAGGATAAGGATCCGGTCAGCCACTCCGATCCCCAGGGCACCTCCAGACCCGCCTTCCCCGATAACTACGGCTATGATAGGGGTTTGCAACACCATCATCTCCCGTAAGTTGACCGCGATCGCTTCGGCGATATGTCGCTCTTCGGCCCCAATACCTGGATATGCGCCTGCGGTATCGATCAGGGTGATAATCGGCAGCGAAAACTTCGCGGCCAGTTTCATCAAGCGTAACGCCTTTCGGTATCCCTCCGGGTGTGCGGAGCCGAAATTACGAAGGATATTCTCTTTTGTGTCCCGGCCTTTTTGCGTGCCGACAACCATGACTTTATGTTCTCCCAGCGTGGCAAAACCGCCGACCATCGCTCGGTCCTCCGCAAAAAGACGGTCTCCATGCAATTCGCTAAACCCTGCAAATGTAGAGGCTAGATAGTCCATTGCGAAAGGCCTTTTTGGATGTCGCGCTATTTTAATCCGGTCCCACGCGCTTAGGTTGGAAAAAATCTGGCGCTTGGTTTCTTCGATTTTCTTTTCGATCAGGGCGACTTCGTTTTCAAAGCTGATTTCCAGGGAATGAGTTTCAGGATGTTTCTTCAACTCCTCGAGCTTATGTTGCAACTCAACGATCGGCTTTTCGAAGTCAAGCTGATGTTTCATCTCTGGAAGATTAGCCACTGACTGCCCCGCGTGCAATGCGGGATTTGCTATACCAGCGGGTGAGCACCCGTCCTCCCGCCCGTCTCTGTGCAGCAACTTGCCTAAAGGCAAGCGCATTCGAATTCGACTGGCCATTGGTTGAAGGTGTACTGTGCCCGGGGACGGGCACCCTCCGATTGCGTCTGGTACATACAAAGAGCCGGATTTGCATCCGGCTCTCAGTGGTGACGAGGTTTATACGCCTTCACCCAGGCGCTCAGAAGGGTAATGCGGCCAACTATTGCTCGCTGTTCGAACCGCATTACAAGCAAAACCTCTATACTAACCCTAAACGAACAGCGAAATCACAGATCAACAACACCTTATTTGATAATTTGCAAAGGCTCTTGTTCAAAAAAGTTTCTGTTTTCAAAGAAATTTTTCTTCACATCCTGAAGAAACTCAGCAAGTTTGCCGAACTATTCCCTAATAAACCTCGCCTCGAACTAAACTTTGTCAAGCCGGTTGCCCAATATTTGAGCCACGAAAATTTATGTCAGTGAAAATATTTGTTTTTTCTCTTAGCTTTAATATGCGTCCGAGGGGAGTCTGTCCTTTCGGAGCAAGTGATTGCCGCAACGCTTCCTCCTTGCCGGCCCCGGAAGCAAGAACCCAAACCTCGCGCGCGGCGGCAATGGCGCGATAACCCAATGTCACTCGATGTGGTGGAGGCTTGCTGGCCACCACCGGTCGATAAACAGCAACATCCTGGATCGCTGTTTCGGATTCGCTAGGAAACAATGAGGCGACATGTCCATCTTCTCCCATTCCCAGAAAAATCAGATCTAATATCGGTTGTCCGTCTAAATTCGTGGGCGCAATTCGGCACATTTCAGTCTCTGCTTCCATCGCAGCAGTTTTCGGCTCTAATTCACCTCGCACACGATGGATCCGGTCTGAAGGAATATTTAAGGGCGCCAGGAGTAAATGATTGGCAATGCCGAAATTGCTTTCAGGATCCTCGGGTGAAACACACCGTTCGTCTCCCCAAAAGAAATGAACCGAGTTCAGAGTCCTCGGTCTGTTGTTTTTGGCCAGTGCTGTAGTGGCCTCGAAAAGATGTCTGGCTATGCGCCCGCCGGAAAGGGCCAGGCAATAAGATTTCGAGGGCGTGACGCGGGTGAGTTCGTTAAGCCATTGTTCCGCAACGGCCGCAGCCAGAGCCCGATCATCCTGAAAAGATCGGATGTCAATGTGGCTCATACGCTTCTGCTCGAAGGCTGAGACTATTCCGTTTTGGGATACGACCCGAGCACTTTCACAAAACTACATTGCTGGCTTAACAGATCGAGAGCTTTTGCCACTTTCCGATCATGAATGTGCCCATCGCAATCCACAAAGAAAAAGTACTCCCAGATCTTTCGTTTGCTTGGACGGGACTCTATTTTGGTCATGTTGATTCTAAGCTGGCGAAAAGGAGCCAGAGCTCGATAAAGAGCGCCAACTTTGTCCACAATACTAAACATGATACTGGTGCGATCCTTGCCGGTTACCGGGCTGCATTGACGGCCTAAAACCAGGAAGCGTGTCGCATTAGCGGCATTATCCTGGATGTCGTATTCGAGCACCGGCAGGCGATACTTTTCGGAGGCAAGAACTCCGGCAATCGCACCCGAATTTTTCTCCTTGCGGGCAAGTTCGGCGGAACGCGCGTTAGAGGATGTTTCAACAATCTCAGCGCGAGGCAAATGGTTTTGCACCCACCCACGACATTGGGCGAGAGCCTGGGGGTGGGCAAACAATTTCCGAATTGCTGGGCGCCGGCTGGCGCTCAGCAAACAATGCTGAACGGGCAAAACGATTTGTGAAACTATCTTCAAATCACTATCCACAAACATATCCAATGTGTGAGTGACGACTCCTTCGGTGGAGTTTTCGATGGGCACAACACCATAATCCGCGCGATTCTTGCTCACTTCTGCAAACACATCGGTAATGGTTTTCTGGGGCGCATAATGAAGACTGGCGCCAAATCGGCGTATGGCCGCCTGATGAGTGAAGGTTGCCTCAGGGCCAAGGTAGGCGATGATGAGGGATTTTTCCAGGGACAACGCGCTGGACATAATTTCCCGGTAGACTGCGCGCAGGGAGGCGGAGGTCATGGGTCCCTTGTTGAGCCGGCAGATCCGCTGCAATACCGCTCCTTCGCGATGTGGAGCATAGATTTCCTCGCCGGCCTTGAGCTTGATTTCGCCGATACCCAGTACGTGTTGGGTGCGTTCGTTCAGCAGCTTGACGATTTGCGCATCGAGCTTGTCAATCGCCTTGCGATGTTCGGCCATGTTCACGTCACGTCGAGTGAATCCGGGTTACACCCACTAATCACCATCACAGGTTATCTGGCAACTGAATCCGGTGCGGCTGAGTTGGCCTGCGGAGGGTTTTCCACCGGAATATCTGTTCCGGTGGGCAGCGCTAATTGGTCCGGCGGCGCCGTAGCCAAGCCTGGCTCCGCGGTTTCAAGCGATTCAGGTTTTTGAACAACGATTTTCCGCAATTCGTCGGCGGCCGGCAAATCGTCCAGGGAACGAAGCCCGAAATATTCCAAAAACAAAGGGGTCGTGCCATAAGTCATGGGGCGGCCAATCACTTCGGCCCGGCCAATTTGGTGAACCAAACCGCGCTCGAGTAATGTTTGCATCACTCCATCTACTGTCACGCCGCGGACCTGTTCGATCTCCGCGCGCGTGATCGGTTGGCGATAGGCCACGATCGATAGAGTTTCCAGTGCAGGCTGGGAAAGCCGCGATGGGCGCAGTTTATGCCCCACCAAAGCCTTCAACCAGGGCGCAAACTCCGGTTGGGTAACGAATTGCCACGAACCGGCGACGCAGGCCAGCCGATAACTGCCGCCTCTGCTTTCGTAATCCTTCGATAATTCTTCGAGTGAACTGGACAGTCGCTCTTCCGAGACTTTTTTTAGCGAGCGTGCAACCTCGTTCCCGTCCGCGTGCTCGACTGCTGACGCGAATACATCGCGCATTTCTTTCAGGCTAAGCGGTTTTTGTGCGGAAAATAAAACGGCTTCTAAAATGGATTTTAGTTCCATGGGTTAAGAGGAGGGGGAAGTGTCGAGAGTCGGGGGCTGAGAGGCAGAGCCTTGGGCCGACATTGCAGATGTGGCGGTAGCTCCCACCGGCGCCTGCGAGATTGAAGGGACAATTTCTATTTCACCAAACGGTTCATTCTGTAACGCGATGATTTGCTTGAGTCTGATCAATTCCAGCAACGCCAGAAAAGTCACCACCACTTCAGACCGGCTGGTGAGAGCCTCGAACAATTCGGAAAATCTTTTTGGTCCATGGGTGATGGCCCGCATCAACTCTTCTATTTTCTCGCTTACAGTCCACTTATCTTCAAAAATATCCCGGAGATCATCACGCTTATTGAAGCGCTTGAGCACGGAATTGACCGCATTGACCAGGTCAAAAATGGAAACATCGGGCCGAAGTGGAGCGGTGTCCTCGAACTCGAGTTTTCCAGGCAGACGCGGGAAAATGTCATCCTGGCGCGCCTCGAGCACGGCAAGCTGCGTGGCGGCATCCTTGAACTTTTTGTACTCGACCAGTTGTCGAATGAGTTCCCAACGCGGATCTTCGCCGTCTTCTTCCTCCTCGACCTGCGCTTGCTGATCTACCGGTAGCAACTCGCGACTTTTGATGTACATCAAGGTGGCCGCCATCACCAGAAATTCACCGGCAATCTCCAGGTCCAGCAGCCGCATCGTGTCGATGTACTCGATGAACTGGGTGGCCAACAGGGTGAGGTTGACCTCGTAAATATCGACCTCTTCTTTCCTGATCAGGTAAAGAAGCAGATCGAGAGGTCCCTCAAAAACTTCAAATTTAACTTTGTATTCAGCCATTTTGACCGGCTATTTTCCAAAAGCCGGAACGTTCCATCCTAGACCGAAAAACCCGGGATTGGCAACGACAGAACCTTGAGGAGAGTTTGATACTGGATACTGGAGCTGGATGGTGGGTGAGAGGCCCGCAATTAAATTTTGCAAGTCCTGGCACTGCACACCCTAAAGGTCGCCCCAGAACGGCCACCCTGAAAGGATCAAATCACTCAGCCTGGATCGGCAATCAGAACGCCCATCCTGAAAGGATGAGAATCACTCAGCCTGGGGTTGCGAGGAACGAGCTACCCCAGGTGATTGGCCAGCGGAACCGTTTACCCTGAAAGGGTTGAATCGCAGACCGTGATTAACATTGAGGATTGATTCAACTCGTTCCGGGTAGGGGAGTAGGGGATTTTTCGATTTTGTTTACCCAGGGTAGCCGCTTGCGCGACAACCCTGGGCTGAGTGATTTGTATCCCGTTGGGATAAGAAGGCGGGCGCTTGGGCGCCAGCCTTGAGCTTTGTTACGGAACGCTGTTTCGTTTCTCAATTACTGCGATACAAGCCGGAAGAATTTCGATGTGGTATCGATGGGGAGCGGGATGTCTACCCGGCCTCCAGTGCCTGTTGCGCCGGGCACGACAGTGACTGGACCAGTCAGGCTGGTTCGTGTTTCAAGAGAATATTGCACGCCATTAACTGAATCGAACGAAAGGATGACGAAGGCATTACTTCTCACGAGCGATAGCTGTGAAAAGGGTATGCTGTGAACATCGATGGATTCGAGGAACTTCACCACCAACGCGCGGTCGGAAGGGTTGGTCAGGTAATCTGGCAGCCGGCCATTATCCGTGCGGTGTTTGACGTCGGCTATAACTCCCGCCAGGGATTCAGCGGCGCCATTGTGCATATACGGGGGCTCTCCATAGAGGCCCAGCAATGAAGGAACGTTGAAACCGATGCCTTTGCCGTCGCTGTTATAATCAATACCCAACGCATCCTGAGCAGCTTGTAGAGTTCCGTTGGCGACTGCGGCTGCAGCTTTTTCATCCGCCCCAATGTTGTTGCCGAGCAGGTTGCCTTGCCCGGGCACACCGAGGTTAAAAGAGCCAATATCGCGCAGGAAACGGTTCAGGTACTGTGCCCCGACAGGGTTGCCGACGAAATTGGTTGGGTTGCGTTCGGTGAAAATCTCGGTGCCGGCTGGGGGTGAGGTGAAATCCTTTACACTGACAGTCCAGTTGAGTCCGCCGTGACAATTTGCACAACCGCTTTGAAGGAAGAGAGAGCGGCCCTGGTTTATTTCCGCTTGTGTTGGAGCGCCCGGTAAGTAAGCCAAAAGCAACGGAGAATTGGGTGTGCGCACAGCATTACGGACCCATTCACGCAAGGCGGTCAGAGCGGGTACTTTGTTCGCGCTGCCAGGGAGGGTGACGGTGACTTGCGGGCGACCGGCATTTGGGAGTGCAAAAGCATTGACGGCACTCGGCGCTACATTCAGATCTCCGGAGTCGCCGATGAGCAAACCATGATTGGGATCGAGCGAGTTTCCGTTAATGGGAGTCGCCAGGTTTCCCGGGCCGGAAACGTTCCGGATATTTGCTTCAAAATCCTCAATCTCATCAAAAATGGCGGAGTAGTTGAGAACCCGTTGCTGAGTGCGGTTGTGGGGACTGAAGGTCGCGTTGAGAGGGACGCTCTTGCGCGGTCCGGCGTTGAATTGCCAAATGACGCCATCGGTCAGGCCTTTGAAATGGCAACTGCTGCAAGCTTGCCAACCCTCGCTCGAAAGACGGTTGCGAAGCGAATTGGTGCCGGGAATCGTATCGAAGTTGCCGCGGGATGAGAAAAACATTTCCGCGCCAACCAGGTTGGTTTCGCCCTGGGAACCTGGTGCGGGTAGAGCGGAGCTGGAAGCCACTGCAATAACTGAGTCATTAGTAAGATCCACGACTGAGAGGTTGCGGGATACAAAATTGATGACGTAAGCACGGGTGCCGACACTGTTGATGGCAATGCCCTGGGGATTTTTCCCCGCGTTCGCTCCGCTGGTGGATGGATTGGTGGGATCGTTAAGATCAATGTAGCGGGTGGTATCGGAATCGACAGTAAATGCAAGTTTCCCCGCGGCATCCACATTGAGCTTCACCAGCAGATCGCTCGCTGCCGAGACGACATACGCGTTGCCCACTCCACTCTGAGTTGTAAAGGCAATGTCCCACGGGTTTGCAAAGAAAAGACGAATCTTGGGGGGTTCAGGGTCTCTGGCGCCCAGATGCAGATTGAGGAATTTATTTGTTCCTGCATCCAGTGGAGACGTGCCGGTGACCCCGTCAATAACACTCACAAATGCGTGCGTATCGAGGTTGAAGCGTAGTGGACCGGTGGGCGAGGCGGCGATGTTGGGCAGGTAAGCCTGGTCTCCCCGAATGACGATGCTTTGCAGTTGGTTGGGGAACGCTAAAGTGTCGGGCGCAGGCGGATTAGTAAGGCCAGGGAATTTGAAACCAGTGATTTGCGGTGCCAGGGCGACGGTCCTGGCAACCACGTAGCCACTGATAACGGCCGAAGAAGTATTAATGTCAAGCACTGCTACCACACCCTCCCTGCCAATATCATCGCCTTGTCGTCCTCCGGTTTTGGTGAAGGAAAGAAAACGGGTGACGTAAAGCCTGGCGTTGTCCGAGGTGACGGAGAGCCCGCGGGGCTGGAAATGTCTGGAACGGTCCGGGTCATTGGCGATGCTGTTCCGCAGATCCACATCCCCAATAATGGCACGAGTCGAAGTATCGATAACCGTGATGGCATCCTGGCCGCTGTTGGCGACGAATACTCGCTTCCCGTCGGGCGAACAGACGATATTCCAAGGCTCAGCGCCCGTAACGAGAGTCCCGACCACAGCGGCGCTGAAAGTACCCCAGGCCGGATCGCTGATTTGAATGATTGTTACAGTGCCGGCGGCCGCGTTGGCCACATAGGCGTATTGCCCATCGGGGGTCAGGGCAACGCTTTGCGGCTCATCTCCAACCGCAATTGTTGTGATGCGTGTGTTGTTGTCAGGGCGGAACACGCTGACGGAGTCATCGCCTGGATTAACAGCAAAGATGAGCTTGTCATTTTGAGAAATGGCAATCGGGCTCGAGTAGGTGGCGCGCCCGTAGACCTGGGCGTGAACTGATTGAATTAGCGGGAAGAACATCATACCCGCGAAAATGATGATTACTGGATTAGGTAACAAAAACGGACGGTAGGTCTCCATGGTTTTCATAGTAGTACAAGAGTACGTTTTCTGAGAACGGCGGTTCTGTCAGGTTATGAAAGTCTTTGGACGCTTCAGCATGACGGGATCAGTAAAAGTGTCAAGAGGAAACTGGAGGGTAGGCAGGTTCGAAAAAACGAGGTGTACACTTCAGAGAGTCACGCCTGATTCCCCTTGACTGGTTTGCAGGAGAGGATTGCCAAGAAGCCTGATCTGAATATCCTAATTGGAAGGCGGCTTTGCCGTCCCGACCATGGTTAACAGTAAGTATAAGGTCACTAATTCAACACACGCCTTTTTCGGCGATCATTTGGCTTAAGAAGCTGAATGCGAGAGAATTGAGTACGCACGCTGCCCGCTCTGAAACTGTTTTGAAAACAGGATCACTCATAACCCCGGATAGGGAAATTCACGATGCGAGAGGGTTGTTCCTCGGCAAATTGTCATCGGTTGCCGCTATAGCAGTGGCACTTGGAGGAGCTATTGCTTTAACCAGTTGGTGGTCCAACAAGCCGAGTGCGGAGAGCTTTCTCGCATTAAAACCCGATGTGGCTGTGGCATTCATCCTGGCTGGAATTTCTGTCCGTTTCCTGAATCGAAAAGGCTGGGGAGGTAAACTTTCTTACTTATGCGCCTTCCTGGTTACCGCGATTGGTTTTTTGTCATGGTTTCAACATGGAACACACGTAAGAGTGTCGTTGAACGAGTTTTTTCGTTTCCTGCCAGCCGGCCGTGAGGCCATGGCGGATCGCATGCCCTTAACAACAGGCCTCAACTTCTTTTTGACGGGTTGTGCTTTGCTTCTGATTGATCAAAAAACAAGGAACGGGAACCGACCTGCGCATTCCATCCTTTTGATTGCTTCAACGATTTCTGCGATCGCATTGATCGGCTGGTTGTACCATGTTCAGCCTCTTTATCACAAAGGAGATTATCAATACCTGGCTCTCTATATTCCCATTCTTTTTTTGTTGCTCACATTTGGAATCCTTTGCGCAACGCCCGATGGAATCTTCATGGAGATTATCATTGGCCATGGTGTCGGGAGTGTAATGTTGCGCTACCTGTTGCCACCCCTGATCGCTTTCCTGGTGATGCTGAGCTGGCTTAGGCTGATTGGACACCGCGCTGGAATTTATGAGGATGATGTCGGAACCGCTCTCATGGTCATCGTTCATATTTTGATCTTTGCCACCCTCGTCTTTGGAATCGCTCGCTCATTGAACCGCTCCGACCTTCATCGCCAGCTTCTCGAACGTCGCATTCACGAACGAACTGTGATGCTCGAAGCCGCCAATAGAGAGTTGGAGGCGTTTGCCTATTCTGTGGCCCACGACTTGCGCGCTCCATTACGCGCGATGGATGGGTTAAGTCTCGCCACGCTCGAAGATTACGCCGATAAACTGGATTCCAATGGCAAGACGTCTTTGCAGCAGATCCGTGATAATGCGCATCGGATGAATCAGATCATCAATGGTTTACTCGAACTTTCCCGCATGTCCCGCGCGCAAATGCATCCGTCCCGAACTGATCTTACAGAAATCGCCAAACACGTGGTTGCGGATCTTCGGCGACGCGAGCCCAATCGCCAGGCGGACATTGTGATTGCCGAGGGACTTTCGGCGCAGGGCGATCCCTCTCTTTTGGGAGCCGTGATTGAAAACCTCCTTAGCAACGCATGGAAATTCAGCGCTCGGAAGGCGCGGACTCAAATCGAATTTGGGAAAAAATTCGAGCGGGCTCAGCCGGTCTTTTTTGTTCGCGACAATGGGATTGGTTTCGACATGAATTATGCTGATAAGCTTTTTGGACCATTCCAACGGTTGCATACTCAGAACGATTTCGCCGGCCACGGCATCGGTTTGGCTACTGTGCAAAGGGTGATTCACCGGCATGGAGGCAGGATCTGGGCAGAAAGCAGACTGGAGCAGGGAGCTACTTTTTTCTTCACCCTGCAATCCTGAATATCATGTCTTTTCTTCCTGCGGTTAGACTCTGGCTTTGGATTTCTGTGTTCGCGACAATCGCGGGCTGGACCCTTTCCTTGGTAAACCAGCTTAACCGGGGAGGGTACGCGGTATTTATTGGCCTCGCAGCCATTTTTCTTTGGGCAACGCGCAACCAATGGGCGCAGGAATGGCAAAACCAGGGCTTCCGCCCGGCGCGATTTAAGAAGAGATTCAAACGGGGGTTGCCGTTGGCTTTTCTTTTTCTGGCCTTTCTGATCTGTCTGGGTGGTGTGCTTTACGCGCCCACCAATCATACCGCACTGACTTACCGAACCCCACGGGTGTTGCAATGGCTGGCCAGGGAGCATTGGTTTTGGATCCATACTTCGAATTATCGGATGAATGACCGCGCTTGTGGCATCGAGTGGTTAAGCGCTCCGCTGTTGTTGTTTAGTGGCTCGGATCGGAGTTTGTTCCTGCTGAATTTTTTTCCTTTCCTCCTTTTGCCGGGCCTGCTGTACAGCCTTTTCACTCGCCTTGGTGTTTACCCCCGGGTCGCTTGGGCATGGATGTGGCTGGTACCTACGGGCTACACATTCCTGCTCCAGGCCGGTAGTACAGCCAATGATACGTTTGCAACTGTTTATGCTCTGGCCGCGGTCGATTTTGCCTGTCGTGCCTGGAGTTCGGAGCGGGGCTCTGATTTGGCGTATTCGCTGCTTGCTGCGGCGCTTCTGACGGGTGCGAAGGCGAGCAATATTCCCTTGTTGCTCCCCTGGTTGGTTGCTTTTGCTCCACTGGGGTTGCGTTTTCTCGGTTTTAAACTTCCCAGAATCAGTTTCTTGCAGAGCAAATGGACATGCAGCCCAGGGGGCAAACCTGTGGCAATGGTAATGATTATATTGGCGCTCGCGGTTTCTTTCCTGCCGACGGCGTTTTTGAATGTGCATTTTTGCGGCGATTGGTCTGGCTTGGCCTTGGAACGCACGGGCATGGACATGAAGAATCCTTTCGTGGGGGTCTGGGGAAATGCGTTCTTATTTCTACTGGATAATCTCGTGCCCCCTTTTTTTCCGGCTGCCGGTTGGTGGAATCAACACGCGCTTTCTGTGCTGCCTCAATTCATGGTAAGGCCTTTAGTCGAAAACTTCGAATCGAGTTTCCATTGGTTGGGAGAGTTGCCTACCGAGGATTGGGTAGGGGTCGGTTTTGGACTGAGTTGGCTTATTGTCATCGCGTTCCTCGCTTCGCTCCGAAAAAGTCGTGACCAGAGCTGGGCTTGGCGTCGGCGCGATGCCCCTCCTTCAATCATACGGTATGGTATTCTCCTGGGAACGTGGATGGCGTTGCTTGCTTATTGTGTTAAGTCCGGCATGGCCACGGGCGCCAGACTGATTTCTCCGTACTATCCGTTGCTCATGGCCCTGCTATTGATAAGAGCTGGACAGGCTCAGGTCGTCCGGCAACGTTGGTGGCGCGTAGCTGTATGGATCGTTATTGGCCTGGCGATTCCTGTGGTGGTGCTCACCCCTGGCCGACCTCTTTGGCCTGCGCATTCGATTTTGTCACACCTGCAGAAAATGCATCCGGGACAGCGCCTCCTCTCACGGGCTATGAATGTTTATTCTGTTTACGGGACACGAGCCGACCCTTTGGCTGGAATTCGCACCTTATTGCCCGCAAATCTCCCGGTGGTAGGCTTCCTGGCCCGTGGAGACGATCCTGATATTTCATTGTGGAGGCCATTTGGTGCAAAGAGGGTCGAGCATATTGTAGCAACAGATACGGCGGAGGAGATCCGACGACGGGGTATCCGTTATGTGGTCGTGGGTGAGTTCAATTTTGCTCTAAACAACACCACATTCACTGAGTGGCAACAGCGGACCGGTGCGCGATTGGTGGCTACGACAAACGCAACTGTGCGTGTTTCGGAAGGAGCTCAACCGTGGTACGTTCTAACGATCGAGCCATGAAACCACGCAAACAGTCATCACAAGCACCTGGCCCGCATATGGTTAAAGATTCAAAAGCGATGGCCAATCTTCTTGAAGCTATTGTAGATGATGATCGCCAGCTTGCTGCGCGATTGATAAGAGAACGACCGGGGCTGACTTCGCAGCCAATTACGTTACCCAAGCTATACAATTCGAAAATTTTACATTGGATCTATAGCAACGACATAGCTTTGCATCTAGCCGCTGCGGGCTATCGATTCGAAATTGTTCAGGTATTGTTGGCGGCCGGGGCAGACCCAAATTCACGCAGGAACCATCGTCAGAGCGGTCCATTGCATTACGCGGCGGATGGATACATTAGCGGTCCGGCATGGGATCCAAAAAAGCAGGTGAAAACGATTCGTTGCCTGCTGGACGCGGGAGCGGAAAAGGATGCGCAGGATAAAAATGGAGCTTCACCTTTGCATCGCGCGGTTCGCACGCGGTGTGCTGGCGCCGTCCGTTGCCTTCTTCAAGCAGGCTGCAATCCGGTGTTGAGAAATAAGCCTGGTTCAACACCGTTCCATCTCGCGGTCCAGAATACTGGTCATGGTGGAACTGGTGCTGAGGTGGCAAAATCTGCCCAGAGAGAAATAATCAAGGAGTTTATTCTAAGTGGCGTAAGCATGCTAATCACCGATGGAAAGGGCCAAACCGTCATGGAATGCGCCAAAAGTGACTGGATACGAACTCTGCTCGAAAAACCTTACTGAGCTTTTGGGCCCACAGACATCTGGTTAAACCAGCACATGAAGCCACAGTGTCTCCGTAGATTCTCCGACAATTTTGATTGAGCAACCTGAGCTGTTTAGCTATCCAATACCATCGAAGTCGCATGCAGAATCAACAAGTAACGGAGTCTAAATCCTTCCGTCTGGCGGTTTTAGACTGTTGGAATCGGCTCCCAAACAAAATATTTTTTTCCATCTTGTTGGTTGCTTGGCTTGCTCTGTTTCAATTTCTGGGCAATGCGACTTTGGGCTACATTCGGTCGGAGTCCCCTTCACTTTTTCGTTGGTTGCTGGACGCTTATGATCCGGCAGGTAATTACCTGCGATCCGATGATGGGCACGGAGTTTTAATTCCATTTGTTGTGCTCGCATTGCTTTGGTGGAAACGGGAGGAATTACTGGGGCAAGAGCTTCGAACATGGTCGCCAGGTTTATTATTGGTCGGCTTAGGCCTCCTGCTTCATATGGTCGGTTACCTGGGACAGCAGCCAAAGCTTTCGGTTGTGGCCTTTTTTGTCGGCATTTATGGTCTTACCGGGTTGGCTTGGGGACCCGGGTGGTTGAGGCGAAGTTTTTTTCCCTTTTTCCTGTTTGCTTTTTGTGTGCCGCTTGGATTGCAATCTCAATTTATCAGTTTCCCTTTGCGGCTGCTGGTATCCAAGTTGGTCGAAATGATAGCCAATGGGGTTTTCGCTATTGACGTTGTGAGGGATGGAACTGCGCTTAGCAACGCAACCGGTCATTATCAATACGAGGTTGCGGCAGCTTGTAGCGGCTTGCGCAGCCTTCTGGCTACAGTTGCTCTTTCGATGATTTATGCCTTCGTTTCTTTTTCCAAAAGTTGGAAACGGCTTGTTCTTATTCTTTCGGCTATTCCTTTGGCGGTTCTTGGCAACCTGGTGAGGATGATTGCCATCATTATCGCAGCGGAGATTGGGGGGCAGCAATGGGGAAATGCAGTGCATGAGGGGGGCCCGCTGGGAATTTATAGCTTGCTCCCATATTTGCCGGCGTTTGGCGGACTTCTGCTCCTCGGACACAGCCTCCGCGATCGAAATCCAAGCAATGCACCACTGGTTTTGCAAGCCAAGACAGCATGAATAGGAAATCGGCAACCCTTTTGGCAATTACTCTGCTCCTTATTGGTGGAACCGCGAGCGTTTTGGGGAGCCTGCGTGCACGCCAAAAATTGGGACCGCCCGCTGTTCGAACCAGTGTAATTTCAGGATCAAGTCGCCTGGAAGTCGAATTGCCCGAAAACATTTTGGATTACGACTCAGAACGCCTGCCGGTGCAGCAGATGGCCTTGGATTACCTGCCTAAGGACACGAGTTTCGGCCAGCGGCTATATAGAGCTCCGGACGGAAGGTGGATCCTCGCTAATGTTGTCTTGATGGGAACAGACCGGACTAGTCTGCACAAACCTCAATTTTGTTTGGAAGGTCAGGGATGGAAAATAAAAGATAGTGCTTCAAAAGAATTGAGCATTCCTATGGAGCGTCCCTACCGTTACGATTTGCCTGTAATGAAACTGATGGCTTCCAAAGTGATAACCGATCAGGGCAAGGAAATGCCCGCCTCAGGAGTCTATCTATATTGGTTCGTAGCGCGGGACGAACTCACAGCGAAACATTGGCAGCGCATGTGGTGGATGGCCCGGGATCTTTTTGGCACGGGCGTTTTACAACGTTGGGCCTACGTTTCTTATTTCGCGATCTGCTCGCCTGGTCAGGAAGAAGCTACTCTTGAGCGCATGAAAAAATTGGTAGTAGCCTCGGTGCCTGAGTTCCAACTTACCCCTGCGAAGGGCCGTGATGTTGCCGTTTCCGCGCACCCCTGATCCGGGTCGCGGGTTTAGCCAAATTTAAGTTTTTTGTCAGTCGGAATTGGTAAGAATATGTTACGCCGTCATCGTGAAATTCGCATGCAGATCCATCAACTGATGGATGCCTGCCTCTTCGCGATTTCATTTTGGCTGGCCTACATTTTGCGTTCGAGTCAGCAGGTGTCTAATTTGCTCGGACGCCCCCCCGAGGTTGGCTCGTTTGACGATTATGTTTGGCTCTACTTGATCATACTTCCAGCATCCCCCCTGATTCTTGAAGCCCAGGGATTTTACAATCGTCCTCTCTTGTATTCCCGACGAGCGATGCTCTGGCAGCTTTTCAAAGGCTGTCTTTTTATGACTCTTGGTTTGGTGGTCGTGCTCTATCTGGCCAAGATGTTCCTGGCCCGATGGATCGTGGTTTGGTTCGGGGGGATCAGTTTTGCTTTGGTTCTTGTGAAGGAGGAACTCGTTCGTCTCCTGTTGCGAAGCAAACTGGCTCAGGCACAGGCCAGACGCCGTTTTGTCCTGGTAGGCAACAAAGCGGACACTTTGGAAATGCGCCACCAACTCCAGGAAAAATCGTTGGAGGAAATCGAGATTCTTGCGGAACTCAGCCTTGCAGAGGTTTCCGTTCAGCGCCTGGTAAGCTTATTGCATGAACACGCCGTTAACGGCGTCATTTTGAGCGGACGCCATTCGAGTTTTGACCAAATTGAAGAGGCCGTTCACGCGTGCGAGCTCGAGGGAGTCGAGGCGTGGCTGGTCGCCGACTTTTTCAAGACGCAAATATCACGCGCGAGTTTTGATGATCTTTACGGCTGGCCAGTGCTGGTGTTTCGCAGCACTCCCGAAGCTTCGTGGCAAAGCGTGCTTAAAATGGTTCTCGATTATGTTGGTGCGTTGCTTTTGCTCCTCCTGTCGTCCGTGCCCCTTACGATCATTGCCTTATTAGTCAAATTCACGTCTCCCGGTCCGATCTTGTTCCGGCAAAAACGCTCAGGCCTGAATGGTCATCCATTTACCATTTATAAGTTTCGCACCATGGTGAGCAATGCCGAGCAACTCAAAGCGGAACTCACCGCAATGAACGAAATGACAGGTCCGGTCTTTAAGGTCAGCCACGATCCCCGAATCACCCCCATCGGTAAATGGCTGCGCAAATTCAGTATCGACGAATTTCCCCAGCTCTTCAACGTCTTGAAGGGCGAGATGAGCCTCGTAGGCCCGCGCCCTTTGCCAGTGGACGAAGTCAGGCAATTCTATGATTTGGCTCACCGCCGTCGCCTTAGCGTCAAACCCGGCCTGACCTGCCTTTGGCAAATTAGCGGTCGCAACAATGTAAGCGATTTCAAGGATTGGGTGCGGTTGGATCTCGAGTACATCGATAATTGGTCCCTTTGGCTGGACATAAAAATCCTTTGGCTCACCGTACCCATTGTGTTAACAGGCACAGGCGCCAAATAGACTCACCAAAGCTGCCTCGCAGTTTGCATAGCGCAGGTTGACACATTAAGCCGCTCACCTCATTTTCCAGACCACCGGATGCGCCAGAAAAGAAAAATTGATCAGCCTGTCAGTGTCGTTACCGGCGCTGCGGGCTTTCTTGGTTCACACCTGGCCGATCTACTTATTTCACGCGGCCACAAAGTGGTAGGCATAGACAATTTTGTGACCGGGTCCGTGGACAACATTGCGCACCTGGGTGGCAATTCAAACTTTAGATTCATCCAACAGGATGTGACCGAGTTCATTTTTCTTGATCTGCCAGTTGATTACGTGTGGCACTTCGCTTCCCCAGCCAGCCCGATCGATTATCTTGAATTGCCAATCCAAACTTTGAAAGTCGGTTCGTTGGGGACACATAAGGCCCTGGGTCTTGCCAAAAATAAGCAGGCGAGGTTTCTCCTCGCGTCTACATCAGAAATTTATGGTGACCCGCTCGTGCATCCCCAAACCGAGGATTACTGGGGCAACGTTAACCCTATTGGCCCCCGGGGCTGCTATGATGAAGCAAAGCGTTTCGCCGAAGCTCTCACGATCGCGTACCACAAAGAACATTCAGTTCAAACTCGGATTGTCCGAATTTTCAATACGTACGGCCCGCGAATGCGTTTGAACGATGGCAGGGTCGTGCCCGCTTTCATAAGCCAGGCCCTGAAAAACAGGCCCTTAACAGTTTTTGGCAAGGGAAAGCAAACGCGCAGTTTCTGCTACGTATCCGACCTGGTCGAAGGCATATATCGCCTGATGATGAGTTCATTTGATCAGCCGGTTAACATTGGTAACCCTGTGGAAATGACAGTCCTCCAGTTCGCCAAGGAGATTATCAATGCGACAGGCTCTCGTAGCACCATTATGTTCAAGCCCTTACCTCAGGATGATCCCAAACAGCGTCGGCCAGATATCAGCCGGGCTCGGAAGATATTGGGTTGGGTGCCGAAAGTAGATCTTGAAGCGGGGTTGAAGAATACTATCAATTATTTTCGTTCCAGGGTATAGAGTGTGGTTTAGCTGTTTGCAAACCGAGGCGTTGCTTTGGAATGAATAAGGCAGGTATTCAGCCCGTCCGATTCAGCATTGCGAACAGATGTAAACTGAGGGTATAATTCTCGTGGAACTGACAGCGCGATATTGCGTTTAAGCATTCGCCAACATGGTTTAGTTCCGAATTTGTATGGATCCGCTTGAGTGGTATTTTCGGCACCAGACTCGTCGCACTTTTCTCAAGAGTTCGGGCTTAGCTGTGGGGCGCATTGCGTTGGCGTCGCTGATGTTTCCGGGCCTATTTCGCGCTGGCGCCGCCACTCGAACTAGGCGAGCGCATCCTGGTCTTCCGGGAGTGCCTCATTTTGCTCCCAAGGCTCGCCGGTTGATTTACTTGTTCATGAACGGGGCTCCTTCGCAGATAGATTTGTGGGATCATAAACCACGATTGGCGGAGTTGTTTGACACCGATTTGCCCGAATCTATTCGGAATGGGCAAAGGCTTACAACGATGACTTCGGGACAGAAGCGTTTTCCTGTGGCTCCTTCGATTTACAAATTCAGCCCTCATGGCCAGTGCGGAACAATGGTAAGCGAGCTTTTACCGCACACGGCACAGGTCGTCGATGAGCTCGCGGTTATCCGGAGTGTTTATACCGAAGCAATAAATCATGACCCTGCTTCCACTTATATCCTTACTGGCAACCAGGTGCCTGGAAAACCAAGCATCGGAGCGTGGCTTTCGTATGGTCTTGGTAGCGAAGCTGAAAACCTGCCCGCTTTTGTGGTAATGACGCCGAGTTGGTCGGCTAAGCGCGATGCCCAGGCGCTTTATCAAAGGTTATGGGGATCAGGCTTTCTTCCCTCCAAACATCAGGGAGTGGCGCTCCGCGCCAAAGGGGATCCGGTGCTTTACATTAACAATCCCTCGGGCGTAAACAGCGAGGCGCGGCGAATCATGCTCGATGGCTTGGCAAAGCTCAATCAACAAACTTTCGAAACTAGTGGTGATCCTGAAATTCAAACTCGGATCGCTCAATACGAAATGGCCTTTCGGATGCAAACTTCGATTCCCGACTTGACGGATATTTCCGACGAACCGAAATCGATCCTGGATCTCTACGGTCCCGAAGTTACCAAGCCTGGGACTTTCGCCGCCAGTGCTTTGCTTGCACGACGGCTCATCGAGAGGGGTGTTCGAGTGGTGCAATTACTTCATCGAGAATGGGATCATCACGGCGATTTACCTCGAGACCTGCCGCTCCAATGTCGCGACGTTGATCAAGCGTGCAAAGGATTGATTATGGACCTCAAGCAACGAGGGATGCTGGATGAAACCCTCGTAGTCTGGGGCGGTGAATTTGGCCGAACTGTTTATTGCCAGGGAGAGCTTCGTCGCGATAATTATGGACGCGATCATCATCCCCGTTGTTACACTATGTGGATGGCCGGCGGGGGAATCCAGGGGGGCGTAGTGCACGGCGAAACGGATGATTTCAGTTACAACATCGTGCGCGACCCGGTCCATATTCGCGATATAAATGCGACTATTCTCCATTTGATGGGGATTGATGACAAACGCTTGACCTACAGCTTCCAAGGCTTGGACCAGAGGCTTACCGGGACGGAAGCTCAAGCTGTGCCTGTTCGAGCCATTATGGCCGGGTTGTCTTAAATGACCCAATTCCTTGGCCATTTTCATCCTCTCCTGGTTCACTTCCCTATTGGACTAATCATCCTTCTGGCACTGCTTGAATTTTTGACTCGATATCCAAGGCTCAAGGAAGCCAGTGGTAGTGCTCGTTTTGTTTTGCTCCTGACTGTGCCTTTGGCTCTGTTCACTGCCCTTTGCGGCTGGTTGTTATCGCTCCATGGCAGTTATGACCGCGGCCTAATCCAATGGCACATGTGGACTGGAATTGGAACAGCCGTAGCTTGTGCGGTTGTTGGAATTCTATTTTGGCTCGATTGGAAGCGTTCTTATCGCTTCTTCCTCTTTTTGACTGTTATTCTTTTAGTAATAGCCAGTCATTTTGGTGGCTCGATTACTCATGGGCGGGATTATCTCGTGCGGTTTGCGCCGCAGAGCCTGCAATCAATTTTTGGACGTCGGGCAAACCAGGAAGTCAGGGTAAAAGACGTCGCGGATTTGCACGCTTTCCATGATATTATCCAACCCATTCTTCTGAACAACTGCGTTGGATGCCACGGCTCTGAAAAGGCAGAGGCAGAACTTAGGCTGGATTCTTATTCTGGACTGCAACGGGGAAGCAAATCCGGGCCCGTTCTCCTGTCAGAAAAGATGATTGAAAGCAGCCTGCTCAAGCGGCTTCGGCTGCCTCTTGAAAATAAAGAACATATGCCGCCGGAAGGCAAACCACAGCCAACTCCTGAAGAAATCAGTTGGCTCCAGTGGTGGATTGAATCAGGGGCATCTGAAAAATCCAAGGTGGGACAGTTGAAGTCTTCGCCCAGGATCCTAAGAAGTCTTCAAGCTCGCTACGGGATCACAAATTCGTTTGCGGTAAAGGTCAGAGCTCTAGGTGAACTGCAGCCTCTCATCGCCAGGCTTTCCGATCAACTAGGCATCGTCCTGGCGACTCTCTCCCCCAACGAGCCTTGGTTGCAATGTAATGCCAGTGTCGCAGGAAATAGCTTTGGCGATGCAGAATTAGCGCAACTTGCGCCGTTGGAAGGTAATCTTCGCTGGCTGGACCTGGCCGGCACAAAAGTGAGCGATGCTGGAATGGCGTATGTTGCCGCCATGCCAAACCTCCTCCGACTGCACTTGGAGCGCACGGCCGTTACCGATCAAGGCATGGCACGCCTCGCCACCCTCCCCGAACTGGAATATTTGAACCTTTACGGAACAGGAATTACCGACCGAAGCTTGACCCAATTACAATTGCTTCCAAAGCTCAAACAAATTTACCTCTGGCAAACAAAAGTGACGCCTTCCGCAGCGAAGGCTTTTGCCGAATTTCTAACCGACGAAGACCAACTTCAACGCTGGAGAGAAGATATCTCCCTCATCAATACAAAAATCAAAAGCGCTCATGTGATCGTTGATTTGGGCACCCCCGCGATGAACCTCACTAATTCCGTGCCCATCAACAGCGAATGCCCAGTTTCCGGGAAGGCTGTGGACCCAACTAAAAGCCTAACGTATGAGGGAAGTCTTATCGCGTTCTGTTGTGATGATTGCAGAGAAAAATTCCGACGCGATCCAAAGTCCTTGCTTTCGAAATTAAGCACGAAATCTTCGAGTGAAACAAAGCCGGCAGAAAAGTGAGTTTTTAGTTGAATGGGAACCTGCTGCGGGAAAAACAGTTGCCTGCCGAATCAGTGATGGATCTGCTTGACTGGTCCCTTCCCGATTAATTGTTGATACAAGTTCTTTAGGCGGATACCTATTTGAGCCCACGAGGCAGGTTTGGGAGGTGGCGAAAGACCAGGCGCAGAATCATAAAAATTGCGGAGATAAGCGGTTGTTCGCGAAAGCGAACCGTTTACTGGACAATAAGAAGCCGTCGTGCCGAAATGGCTTCTAGCCCATGGCAGTTCGCTAAGCAACAAGGGGCATTCGCAGGCGGCGGCTTCCAACGCAGATAGGCTAAGGCTTTCCCACTTACTTAAGAGGACAAAACCGCGAGCTTCACGATAGATCTCCGCCAGGCGGTTTCGATCGGAAATAGCTCCTTCGTATCGAATCATTTCTCGATTCCCCTTTGCCAGAGTGAGAAAATCTTGAAAATAAGGATCGGCATCGGAATAGGGTTTCCCGATGACCCATACCGGAACTCTCGCACTAAGAGCAGCCTCAGCCAATTTGAGGACTTCCTTTCTTTCTGTAATGGTCGCAGTACACACCAACCACTTTCCGCGCTCGACTCGCGAGCTTTCCAAAAAGACCTCTTCCACTCCGTTTGGAATGATATGAACATTTTTGGCAGGCGGCCCAAAAATATACTTTATTAAATGAGCTTCCCAAGGAGTGAGAGCGACACAAGCATCCGCCAGCAGATAGGAGTCCCAGCCAAAGTACGCTGTCATGACTTTGGGAAGGAACAGCGGGGTCCCTCTTGTAACGAGCTTTTGCAGCCCCAGGAACAGGCGCGAGCGTGACCCTTGCTCGGTCAAAAGATCGGTCATCACGACCTTCATTCCTTTTCTTTGAGCTAAAGTTAAAAGATTTTTCGGAATTCTTGTAAAATGGTGCAGCACGTCACCCGTTTGCGCATCATCCCACCAACGCATTGGTTCAACCGTCACTCCTGCTTGCTCCAATGCGGCCTGAGTTTGCTCGATTTGCACCTGCATGCCTCCATGGGAAAGCGCAAAGGGGATATGATGGTTGAGCAAAACTTTCATTGTGTCGCTGCCTCTCACGGTAGCAAGTCAGGTCTGACGCGAAAAGATGGAACTGAGATATTCGCGCTAATTGAGGCGCTGTTTTGCGGAAAAAACGTTGCTGCCCTCAATCTATTTGGCTAAGAATTTACGCCAATGGCTAACAGTATTAATATTCCACGCACCCATCTGATCATGGGGCTCTGCCTGCCGCTGGCGGTATTATTGGGGTATTTTCTGGCGCAACCGTTGGAATCAGGAAGCATCGCTGTCGTTGTCCTGGTTCTTTCACTGCTTTCCGTGCCCTTATTGATGAAGTGGCACCACCCCATGCTCATCCTGAGTTGGAATGCATCCGCTAATCCATTATTCTTGCCGGGTCGCCCTTGTCTCTGGATGGTCATGGCTTTCGTCAGCTTGTTTTTTGCCATTTTATCGCGTTCTGTTAATTCGCAGCGACGTTTCATCCAGGTGCCTTCCCTGACCAAGCCTTTGCTGTTTCTCGGTATCGTGGTCATCGCTACCGCCATGCTGACCGGCGGGATCGGTATCCGCTCGCTCGGATCGGAACGTTATGGCGGAAAGGGATACTTTTATTTATTGGCAGCCATAGGAGGCTATTTTGCCTTTACGAGTCAAAGAATACCGCCTGGAAAAGGTCGTTTTTATCTCGGGATGTTTTTCCTCGCGGGACTTACTTCCATCATTGGTGATCTTGCTCTCTTTGGCGGTGGCCCTTTTACTTTTCTCTTGTACGTATTCGCCCCCGACGACGGGATGGAAAAAATCGCGGGGGGGAGTAGCGTGGCTCTTGGAATGGTCCGGTTGGGCGCATTGCCCGCGGCGGCGGCGGCGCTTTATGGATGGCTGCTGGCACGGCATGGATTTAAGGGCACGTTTGAGCTCGGCAAGCCGTGGCGACTGGGTTTGATATGTCTCACGATCATCGGATGCCTGGCCTCGGGGTATCGTTCATCTCTCATCCTGTTCGGATTAATTTTAATCTTTTTATTTTGTTTCGAAGGACTGCATCGTACCCGGCTGTTTCCTGCCATGATTGGGCTTGCCCTGCTTCTCGGGGTTGTGGTTTTTCCTCAGGCAGATAAGTTGCCATTAATGGCGCAACGTGCCTTGAGCTTTCTTCCTGCCGTTCCTGTGAACCCATTGGCGAAAGAAAGCGCGCAAGCCTCGACAGAATGGCGAGTGGAGATGTGGAAACAGGTATTGCCTCAAGTACCCAGATATTTCATCAAAGGCAAAGGCTATGCGCTGGATCCCAACGACCTGTTCATGGCTCAAATCTCAGCTTATCGTGGCTTTGGGATTCAGGCTTCGGGGGCCGTGGTCGCGGGCGATTACCATAACGGGCCGCTTTCCGTACTAATTCCTTTCGGGGTTTTTGGACTTATCGGTTTTACCTGGCTGATCATTGCAGGGGTGCGACTGCTTTATTTTTACCATCGCTTTGGCGCCCCGGAGTTTCAGCGAATCAACACCTTCTTATTAGCTGCTTTCCTCGCCAAAGTTTGTTTCTTCGTATTCATTTTTGGAAGCATAAACTCCGACCTTTGCACTCTTTTGGGAATGCTGGGTGTTTCTGTGAGCTTGAACGGAGCCCCGGAAACAGCAAATGAACCTGAATTTAGCCCTGAACCCTTGACAGTTTTCTCAGAAAGAGCATATTAAGCACGCACGCCGAGCACAGCTACATTAGTCCATTTAATAGTCCAGTCTTCGCCTCATGACGACCGCAGCCTTCCCGTTTTTACGTTCTCTGATTATTTACAGCATCTGTGTGCCTCTGGCCTTAATCCTGGGGTATCTCATCTCGACCCCGTACGAGTTCACAAGCTTTACTGTCGTAGGATTGGTTTTGTTTTTGCTCCTGATTCCACTTTTATTGCGGTGGCATCATGTCTGGTTGATTGCAAGCTGGAATATGAGCATGGTATTGTTTTTTCTGCCTGGACGTCCGCTCGTTTGGTTGCCTCTTGCCTGGATCAGCTTATTGATTTCTTTTGTCAGTTATACCTTAAATCGAAAGCATAAGTTCATCATTGTCCCGCAATTGACTCGCCCTCTCATCCTGTTTGTCATCGTTACATTGGTCACTGCTAAGCTCAGAGGTGGCTTTGGGCTTCAGGCTTTCGGGAGTGATACTTTTGGAGGCAAACGTTATCTTCTGCTGCTGACCTCAGTCGTCGGTTACTTTGCAATTACCAGTCTTAGAATCCCACCTCAGCGAGTGCCGCTTTATGTTGGACTGTACTTGTTAAGCGCAGCCACGATTGCGATTGGTGAACTATCCGTGATTGTCGGTCCCGCTTTTTATTTCCTGTTTTTGATTTTTCCAATTGGCTCGGCGGGGCTTGAGACTATTGCTGGCGAACCAGGCGCTATCCGAGCGGGGATGGGACTCCGGTTGAGTGGCCTGGCATCCGCGGGAAGCGCACTCTATTTGCTAATGTTGTGCCGTTACGGAATTCAGGAAGTGTTTACCTGGAGGCGTCTCGGACGTCTGGCCTTTTTCCTATGCTTTCTTTTCGTGGCGATGCTGGGAGGATTTCGTTCAATACTGATTTTGTTTTTCCTGACCTTCACTTTGCTTTTTTATCTGGAAGGTTTAATGCGCAGTTCATTGATGCCGATTTTTTTGCTAATCGCTATTCTGGGAGGAACGGCAATTGTGCCTGTTGCCGACCGCTTGCCTCTATCAGTGCAACGGAGTTTGAGTTTTTTGCCCTTGCCCATCGATCCGATGGTCAAGGCGGGTGCGGAAGCATCAACGGAATGGCGCGTGCAAATGTGGAAACACGTGTTGCCGGAAGTGCCGGATTACTTGCTTCTTGGCAAAGGTTACTCCTTTAGCGCAAAAGATCTTGCCCTGGTTCGAATACAAGGTCTTGGCAGCACAGGCACCGAAGGCGCGGAGCTGGCGGGTGATTACCATAACGGGCCGCTGTCGGTCCTGATTCCTTTTGGCATTCCTGGAACTATTGCGTTAATCTGGTTGCTGGTGGCGGGATACAAGGTGTTGCGCGCAAATTACCTCTATGGTGATCCGGCGTTCCACCGTATCAACACGTTTTTGCTCGCGTACTTTGTTGCAAAAATCATTTTCTTTTTTGGGATATTTGGCTCGTTGTATAGCGACCTGCCCGGTTTCGTGGGCATGTTGGCTCTCAGCGTCAGCATCAATGGGGGAATGGCAAAACCCGAATTAGCTCCTCAGGAGCCAAAACTAATCATAAATAAATTCAAGCTTCAACCACCCACGGTTCGCCCTGCCGAAGCCGGATGATTGGAACTGTGACTGGTAATTCTCGCCAGAATCTTTCATGTCTAACGCCGTTCTGACATCCGCGTCTGAACAGAGCAAGCGTGCAGGGCTCTCCCGTTCAGAAAATGCCCTGAGATTTTCTATCATTACCCCGAGTTTTCGGAGTTACCAATGGCTGCCACTGTGTATCGCCTCCGTCGCGGACCAGGAGGAGGTAGAGTTGGAGCATATCGTTCAGGATTCCTGCTCGAACGATGGCACCGAAGAATTGCTTCGAAATAATTCGCGGGTGAAGGCCTACATCGAGAAGGACGAAGGAATGTACGATGCCGTTAATCGTGGTTTTTCCCGGGCGGAGGGTGACATTCTCGCGTATCTGAACTGCGACGAACAATACTTACCAGGGGCTTTGAAGGCGGTGCGCATTTGTTTTATGGAAAACCCGCACGTTGATGTGGTGCTTTCTGATACCGTGGTTACCGATCCTCAAGGGAATTATATTTGTCATCGCTACTCTTTAGTGCCGCGTAAGCATCAGCTCTGGGTAAGATTCCCTGTCCTGACTTGCAGCTGCTTTATCCGCAGGGCGGTCGTTCAAGACTTGGGAATCCGTTTCGACACGCGCTGGAAGGATTTAGGCGATTTCTTTTGGGTCCAGGAGATGGTCAATCGAGGTCTGCGCTTTAAGGTGCTGCCCCGCCTGACATCCATCTTCACTGATACGGGTGAAAACATGAACCTCAGGCCGAATGCAGTGCGTGAACGGCAGACAAAATGGGAAATGGCTCCCCGCTCCGTCAAATTGATGAAATATCCGTTCGTGCTGCTTTACCGCCTGCGTTTGGCGGCACGGGGATTTCTTTTCCAGAAACCATTTCAGTATGCAATTTACACAGTCGCAAACCCCAATAATCGGCTGGTCCGTGAGGCGCGCAAGCCGACATCTTTCTGGAAAGGCCGATCTCGCCGATAGGTTGAAAGAGCCGCCTCCTTGAGTGCTCTCCCGGGTTCTTACTTGCTCTGAACGGCTCTATCTTTACTATGCCTCGTGCGAATCTGTTCATGCAAAGCTTACTCTCGCTTTTGCGCATGTATCGGGACGATGAACCCGGGATTTGGTAGCCTTCTCCTACAGTTCAGGGGAATCGGGAGACAAATCCAATGAATGGCTCCCCGCCTCCAAAAACGCGCCCACTTTCCCTTTTGTCCATAGTCATTCCGGCGCGCGATGAGGAGGGCTGCATTTGCTCTACCGTCGAACATCTCCATCTCGAATTACGTTTGCGCAATGTTCCGCATGAAATCATCGTCGTGGATGATGGCAGTACTGATCGAACCTGGAACCTGCTCAGTGACATGCGAACCCGGCTCCCTGAACTGAACCCGGTCCAGAATCAGGGCCCCCATGGGTTCGGACGCGCCATTATTCGTGGCTTGGACCAAATGAAAGGCGATGCGGCCGTCATCATGATGGCGGATGAATCAGATGATTGCCGGGATGTGGTTCGCTACTGGGAAGAATTGAATCGAGGCTGGGATTGTGTTTTTGGCAGCCGCTTCATCAAAGGCGCAGGGGTTATCGATTACCCAAAGATAAAACTCATGATTAATCGAATGGCCAATTACTTCCTGAAAACACTCTTCGCCATCCGGCTCAATGATACGACAAACGCATTCAAAGCCTATCGGCGCGAAGTGATCGAGGGATGTCGGCCGCTCATTTCTCCCCATTTCAATATCACAGTCGAGCTGCCGCTTAAGGCGATCGTGCGCGGCTTTTCCTGGACAGTGATTCCTATTACCTGGCGCAACCGCCGCACCGGGGTTCCAAAATTGAAAATCAAGGAAATGGGCAGTCGATATCTTTTTATCTGTCTTTACGTTTGGCTCGAGAAATATTTCAGCCGGGGTGATTACAAAAAACCCGAATGACCAGGGCTTAAAGCCAATTTTTTCGCCAGAGATTTTTTGATACTATTCTGTTTCTAATGGAAGCGCCCGTCGCCAAGTATCAAGCAGCTAGGCTTTCTCTTGTTTCCTCAATACGCCCACCGCGATGGGAGTGGGCGGCTCTGTTTCTTTTATTGGCGGGGTTCCTTGGTCTTAATCTGTACACATACAATGATTATCCAAATGTTTGGTGCGACGAAGTCTGGTTTTCGGAGCCTGCGGTAAATTTGATCCAGCACGGCAGCTTCACGACCACTACCTGGCAATTTCAACCGGGTAATACTTTTCCAACCGTTAACTGTCCTTTGTACTCCATGACACTTGTGCCCTGGTTGAAACTGACGGGCACCAGTCTGATTTCAGTGCGTTCCTTGAATTATTTACTAATGGCTGTCGCCGGCTTCCTGGTTTGGCTCATCTCCTGGAGATTTGGCTTGGTGAAATCGTCCACGCTTAGGTTGTTCATGGTAGCAATTTTGCACCTGGGTTATGGTATCAGCTTCGCTTATCGTTGCTCCCGGCCTGATATTCTTGGCCTCGTTAGCCTGGCGATCCTGGCCCTCTCTTTCCAATTTCAAGGCCGGGCCATAAGGCAGGTTTGCCTTTTTATCCTCGCAGCGATGACCGTATGGGTAGGATTGCAAGTATCTCTGTTTGCCTGGTTCGCGGTAGCTGCGGCATGGCTGTTCCTGCGGCGAGGTTTGTTGCGGGAACTCGTCGTGCTTTCCGCAGGCATGGCGTTTGGTCTCATCTCAGTCCTTCTTTTCTTTGCCAGCCATGGAGTTTTGAGCTACTTCCTGCCAATGGTGGTAGGCTGGCTCGGCAAACGTTACGCCCATGCTCCCCAGTTACCATTATCGACTCGATTGTTCACTGTTCTTCGCGATTCATTGGCCAGTTCTGTCGACGATTTCACTACGCTCGTTCTTATCCTTGGTCTTGTCATCGTGCTGGCGCTTTCCTGGAAGCGATTGAGTGTCCCGTCTCGTGGTTTTTTGGGCTGGATGATTTTCCTTATTCTGGCTACGCCTCTACTCTTCAATTTAGTTGGGCACTATGCGTTCTACTACTCCTATGCCCGGTTTGTTCCCGCCACGCTTGCATTTTTCGCGGGCTGGTCGGCTCTCGCTCACGACGTCATTCAGCCGTTTTCCGCGATTCGACTCTATGCTCTGCGTTTGACGTGCTATGCCACAATCGTCGCTGCCGTGCTCGTGGGCCTTCCGATGCGCATTTTTGTCACGCTGGCTTCCTCGGAGCTTAAACCCCGCTCCGAGTTGCAAAGATTTGTCAGTTCTTCGGTCCGCTCGGGTGATGTAGCATTCGTGGACGACGCGCTTTTTTTTGAGGTGAAAAAAACGGCCTCCATTGTTTACGGCAAGAATTATTCCTCCTCTTTTCTTCAACTGCACATCCAGGGACATGACTTTAACCCTGAAGAAAAGAGGTCGATCAATGTCCTTGTCATCCGCCCGGAGCAGGCGGAGTTCGCCACCAACTTCTTTGGCGGGGCGTGGGAGCTTGTGAATGGTCCTTTCGGAGACACCCAGAATTTCAGCAGCCTGGAACGTTTGCCCGTGATGGGATCCCGGCTTGCCCATTATGGAACCCAACCGCAAACTCAACGATACCCACTCGAGATCTTTCGCCGGTTAGATTAGAAATTTCTACCGCTTACGTCCCACGACGTGGAGATCCGAGCACAATTTTGGAAAGTATCGGAGTAGAGACTGGGAAAAGGTTGCGACTCCGGCAACCAGGGGAGTGGGCAAGCCCTCCAGCGCCTGGCTCTGGCGCCCGATGAAATTGCGGCCATGTTTGCCGACAACTTCGAATCCGTTCCAGTCCAGTAATTGGCAAAGATCAGCCATGGTAGGTTCGCGCACGTGTCCACGGAAAACCGGGTCACCGTTATAATACCACTCGCGTAACGGCGGAAAATTGCTGCGGCCAAAAAGAGTATAAACTCGCTTGCGCAAGTTAACGGCGTTGGGAGTGGCGATGACGATGAAGCCGTGCGGCTTTAAGATGCGAACGATTTCGTTAAAGAGGCGTTTGGGTGAATGATGCCAGTGTTCGAGGCTATGAAAACAGGTGACGACATCCACACTCGCATCTTGCAGCGGCAATGGGCGTTCCAGAAAATTTTCTCGGACAATCTTTACTCCAAACTTCTTTTCAAACAGCTCCAGCAAGGGAACCTCATGCTTTGTTTGGCCCAACTCCACTCCCCCTCCTCCTCCAAAATCATCGACGAGAGTGACGGCCATTCCATAGGCCCTGCACATTAGTCCAAAAATTGAAAGGCCAGCCCCCAGATCTACAAGGTGTCTATCTGAAGAAAGAAGACCCTGTTGTTGCATGAGGGATAAGTAGAACTCGTTGCGAGCGTCCAAATAAATAACCGGCTCACATTGTTGGAGCACTGGCCGAAGCTCGGTTTCATAAATCCGGCGGCATCGCGCGCTATCAAAATTCCCCGAAGTCATCTTCAAAGCATGTTAGAATGGATTTGCTTTCGAGAGGCTACGAGGTTCTTCCAACCTGCCGGAGGGAAGATTCTTGGCAATCAGCTTTTCCAGTTCCAACAAGCGTAAGTTAGTGCTGTTAAGAATTAAACCTAAGCCCAGTGAAAAAAAAGACAGCACGACCAGAGATGCGGCCAGTATAGCGCTCGGTACAGTGTGAACGTAACGTTCAGTTAAATATTCATAAACAGGACGCGCGCCTGCAGCCAGGCTGAACACAAGCAGAATAATGCTCAAGAGCCCAAAAAGGGTCAGGGGTTTATAAGATTTCAAAACCAGAAACAATTTCAGAAGCACCGCGAAGCCATCCGAAAATGTGCGCAACTTCGAAAAACTTCCCTCAGGCCGGGAGCCATATGGGGCGGGTATTTCTTTGATAATGAAACCGCGATAGAGAGCTTGTAACGTCAATTCGGTTTCGACATCGAACCCCCGGGAGGTAATCGGGATGCGCGCTGCCGCTTCACGGGTGAAGGCTCGATATCCGGAGAAAATATCGCTGATATGCGATCCGAACATGCGATTAATGAGTGCGCAAACGAGTTTGTTTCCGAAAACGTGAAAATTTCGGAATGACTTGTCCTGGTGCTGGACGAGGCGCGTGGCTGCGGTCATGTCGGCTTCACCTTTGAGGATCGGATCGAGCAGAGACCAAACGGAGTTTGCATCATAAGTATCGTCTCCATCGACCATGACCAGAATATCCGCAACGACCGAATCAAACATTGAGGCCACCACCCAGCCTTTCCCCTGGCGTTTCTCTCTTCGTACGATGGCACCAGCCTGTTCTGCGATCCTGGCGGTGTTATCGGTGGAATTGTTGTCATAAACGTAAATCCTGGCTTCCGGGATCACGCGCCTGAAATCTGTAATGACTTTTCCGATGGTTTTCTCTTCCTGGTAACAGGGAATTATTACGGCAATGGTTGGTTTCGGCGTTAGAATTTCAGGCATAGTATGCTCCCGAGCGGTTTCAGCGTGCGACGAACAGCAAAGATTGTCCCAGAGGCGGAGCAACCCATCGTTCGATCCTGGAGATACATGGAACCACGTATTTATCAAAAACGCGGATTTGCGCATCGCTTTGCTTTTGGCGATGAGCTTTCTTCGCATTCCACCACCAGGCCCAAATACCGATGAAATTGTAATAACGAAGCTGCTCGAGTTCTAGTTTTAATCCGCCTATCAAGCCGCGAACCGAGCGTTTTGAATAACGTCGAAAATGGCCCAGACGCTTATCCAGATCTCCGTACGCCCAAGGCCCCGCAGGCACGAGCACTACGATCCTTCCACCCGGTTTCAGCCTGCGATGTAAGGTCCCCAGAACCGCAGTGTCGTCGCGGATATGTTCTAAAACGTTCATCAACACAACGGTATCGGCTCGTAAGTCATTCATCTTTTCGCTCAGCTCTTCAACTGTTGCATTATAAACTTTTACGTTCGTGAGTTTGCTTGTCTTCTCGAGCAAACGCTGAAAGCAATAAGCGTTTGGTTCAAGACTGATCACCTGGTCGGTCAAGCTGGCGAGCTCCGCAGTAAAATTGCCAATGCCTCCCCCCACTTCGAGTACGGTTCCGCGTAAATAAGGCGCGATCATCTGGAATTGCCACCGCCGATAATTATGTGCGTGGGACATTTGTTCCAGATCTTCCACATAAAAAGGATCTTCCTCGATGGGAAAAGATTCGATTGCGGGTGACATAGTTATTTTAATTCAACCAAGTACCACTGTGTGGGTCCTTTTGTGGCACGTAGTTCGAGTTGGAGAGACTGTAATTGTTCGGCTCTGTTTCGAGAAAGCCATTCATGGATCGAATTACGCAACACATTGGAACTTATCAGTGCATATTTGATTCCCTGGGCACGGATTTGCTCTGGAGTATCGTCACTGCGAATATGCAAGATGCGACGGGATCCAAAGGGGCGCCAGAGAGACGTTTCCGGATCATCGGAGGTAATCAAGCCCAACGGATTTGCTCCTAACGGCAAAATGGCGCGTGCGGGCTTAAAGGCATCGTCGCGTCCAGCATAGACCGAGTAAACTTTGTAAGCGCGCCGCAAAAGTGGATGGCCTGAATGGTCGGCGCCGAAAGCTTGCAAGATAGTGCGTGCCGGCCAGAGCGGCCTAGCTTGCGTCAGCACAATCAGCAATCCTGCCAGGAGAAATGCCACGAGTGCCCCGCCGCGCCACCACCTTGTTCGCTGCGCTCTGCTGTCAGTGATCGACGAGCTGGCCAGAAATGGCGCTAACAGAACAACGTAAAATGGTGCAAAATACCGACCGGGACAATTGAGCCCCGAGGTGGCCATTAATACACCTGCGCCTGCCCAGGCAGCATAGCAAATCAGCGATTCGTAACAAAAAAAGCGTTGAGCCAACCTGGAAAGAAATGGACGAGGGCCAACGAGGACCGAATGAACAAGTGTGACGAGCAAGAGCAAACTCAATCCCATTCCCAGGCCTGCCATTTCCTCGATCTGCATCTCGCCCACAAGGAATTTTGCACCGGCGGGTTCGAAATGGTGAGCTAATCTGGCCGCCAGCGAGGGTGGGATCAATTGACCCATGAGATGGTTCCAGGCATCGGCGAAAGGAAACACTGTGGGGGTGAAATTATGGAGCAAAAGCAAAAAAGCATTTACCATGATGTGCAAAATCGGAGCGCCGGTGCCGATTGCAGCCGCTTGTTCGGCTGCTTGTCCCGTCCAATCACCGCAGAATCGTAAATTCAAAATAGCAGTTGGAAGGAAGGAAGTACTCATGGCAAGCAAGGCCACGAGAGCCGAAATAAACCAACGCCCCAAAAGCAAGCGGAGCGAAGGTAATACCGCGACGAACCAGGCGGGCAACAACACCAGATTGAAGGTCTTGCTGGCAGTCATCAATCCGGCCGCAAGAATGGATAACCAAAGCTGGGTTATGCTTCCACTCTCCCGGGCACGCAACGCTAACTCGATTGCGGCCATTGCAAAAAGTGCGCCAAAAAGATCGTTGCCGATGCTGCCGGCCTGGAGGAGAAAGCAATAGCCTGTCGGAAGAAGCCACATCCAATGCCAGGCCGCCCGTGAGCGCACATCCAGCCTGGTGAGTATCGCGAATACGCGCCCTGGCAAAAGAAGAAAGCAAATGGCATTGATCAAGAACAGCAACCGATCCGTCCGCATCAATGCTATGAATGGCGTCGAGACCCACTCGATGCCACACCCGCGCACATTCAAGCGGTGAAACTCAGTATGGATCCAGTGCCAACGCCCCTCTGCCAGCCAATGGAGAACGCGGGGTGTACGATACGCGAGCGCGTCATAATTATTTGGCGGATAAAGGGCGCCACCTGCTATTGCCATCACGGCGAGGACGAGAAAAGCCAGAGGAAACATTCTCCTAAAGCGACGGGGTCTTTCGAACTGCCGGTTGGCTGGCAACCAAGCAGAAAAAAGCTTTCTGCCAAAAGCAACAGTGATCCCGAGGCCGATTACAAAAAGTATGGCATAGGTGGGCCTGTTTAGTTGGTGGCAAGCCGATAGGAGCCATCCCCCGGAGTTGCAAAAAACGCAGAACAAGATCCACGCGCTTAGCAAAATGGGAGTACGAGAAGGGAATGTTGCCGCAGACTGGCCAGGGCTCGGAACGGCGAAGGCAGGCTTATCGAGCGCAGGCATTATTTGCATTGTGAAAAAAACGAATCCACCAGACGATCAATCGCGGCTGGGCCGAGTTCGTTATCAGATTAGCGTCGAGGGTACGTGCCGGTCAATTTGAAAGGACTCGACAGGCTCGAACGGATTACCCGGGGAAGTTCTAACCTGGAGTTTCGTAAAAAACGACCTTTAGTAGATGAGAGAAAATCACTCTGAGGAAATCAATTTCTCCCAAAGTCTATCATTCAGAAACACCTTTTGAAGAAATTCTTCTTCGTTTTGCGTTGGCGGAACAGTGTTTGGGTTTATGGGCAAGCGCAAAGTAAAGGTGGTTCCCTGCCCTTCCTGACTTCTGGCATCAATCCGTCCGCCATGATGATGGACGATGAAGTAACAGGCCATAAGATGGATCCCATATTCCATCGGGCTGTCACTGCGGACCACGAAAGGATCAAAAACCAACCGGAGTGCTTCTTTTGGCAACCCAGGCCCATTATCGCTGAGTTGAACCTGAACAGAACCTTTTCCGGCAGCTCCATTGTTCAGGGGTGTCGCGGAGAAAGTGATGCGGCTGCCTTTTGGCAAACTGGCAATCTCATCCTTGAGCAATAGTTCGAAAAGCCGGTAAAACTTTTGTTTGTCCACATTCAAGGGCGGCAAGGATTCAGGAATCGTGTTCTCCACCTGGATTTGTTTAGCTGCAAAGCTGTCTTTCAGTTGTTCGACCGATTCAGTCACGACCTGTCTCAATTGCACGACATCCGCAAATTCGAACGCTGGTTTCTCTGAAGCACTCCAGAGATCCTTCAGCATGTTGTTGATTCGATTTATTTGGGTCTGCACATTTTGGTAGTATTCTTTCCAAAAGTCAGGATTGCGGAGCTCGGTCAGATTCGTTTTTTCTTCCTCCATCTTGGCAGGAGCAAGGTCGAGAAACGTTTTCACTGCCACGAGGCTATTACGAATGTGATGGCTTAAACCGGCGGCGAGCAAACCGAGGCTAACGATTCTATCGGCGATCATCATGTTATGGAGAACCGACATCTTTTCACGCAACAACTGGTCGCGTTCATGTTGCACCATAAAAAATTCCAAACCGCGCTTGAGTGTGTTTTCCAGTTGCGGTGGATCCCACGGTTTGGTGACGTATTTATAGATGGCTCCAGTGTTGACTGCCGCGATGGCGGCTTCCATGTCCGAGTAGGCCGTGGCCAAAATTCGAATCATGCGTGGCTGGAGCTGACGCGCTTTCTCCAGAAGCCAAATTCCTTTTTCTCCCGGCATACGCTGGTCCGTCATTAACAACCCTATCTCGTCTTTGTGAGTCTCCAGCAGTTTATATCCTTCCTGAGCGTTAGCGGCTGTGAAAATGCGAAACTGATCCTCAAACGCGCGGGCGAAGTACTTCAAAGACTTCTCTTCGTCATCCACGTAAAGGATTGCGTATTTTTTGTAATCGTAGAGAGGATCCATTTGCTAAGGCGAAAATTTGATGTGCACGGATACCATCAGGGTAATGGATCCAATAGATTTTGCTCCGCCATTTTTCATTCGGTTCGTCATCCCTTTACTGGAAACTCAAGTATGAACTCGCAGAATTTCCCCTGCTCCGTGCGGACAGAAATGCGTCCATCGCACTCCTGGATTATCCGGTAACATATCGACAAACCCAACCCCATTCCTTCACCGACGTCCTTAGTTGTAAAAAACGGGTCAAAGATTTTATCGAGATGTTCCTGGGAAATACCCGAGCCATTGTCGCGAACGGATAGAATCGTCTTCCCGGTTTCAATTTTGCTTTGTATCCAGATGGTAGGTTCTTCGTTCCCGAACGTTTTATGCTTCAAGGCATCCATCGAATTCTGCAACAAATTAACCAGAACATGAATGAGCTTGTTCTTGTTGGCCCAGATGGTTTGATGTTCCTGCAGTTTCTGCTCGATCTGAACATTATCTTTCCATTCGTTGCTCAAAAACCGCAACGCGGAAGTGACGACCTCTGCGACATCCACCTGGTCCAGGCTTTCGGTGTCCGGGTGCGTGAACATCCTCAAATCGGACACAATGTTCTTCACCCGCTTGATCCCGTCTTCGATATCCTTCAGAATCTCCTTATATTCCTCCTGTTGTTCCGGAGCAATATATTTCCCTTTATTCCGGAGAGTGAACAACCCGGTGGTGGCGAAATTTAACGGGTTATTGATCTCGTGAATAATGCCGGCGCTCATACGACCGAGAGAAGCCAGTTTCTCCGTTTGCACCAGTTGCGTTTCGGTATCCTTCAGTTGGTCGATAGTGGATTCGAGCACCTGATTTTGTTTGGAAAGTTTACGCTGATATTGGTGGGACTCGACCAAATTCTTGATGCGCACATGCAATTCGGTGGTCGAGAACGGTTTTGCCAGGAAGTCACTGGCGCCCGCATTGAGCGCCGCCAATTTGGTGTCTTCATCCGCACGAGCTGTCAAAAGGATGATCGGAATGTTTTGGGTGAGCACGTGCTCACGGATTTCGCGGCAGGCTTGCAAGCCGTCTTTCTCCGGCATCATCATATCCAGGAGGATGACATCAGGCAGAAACTGACTTGCCTTGTCAACCGCCTGCTGCCCGTCGACAACTTCCATAACGCGATAATGCGATGTTAATTGCGATGCGATAAAGCGGAGCATATCCGGCTCGTCATCGGCCACGAGCAAGGCGGGTAAATGTTGATTAGCAGCCGCAGAGATAGACTCGACTGCGTCCTTTACCGGGGTCAACGCTGGGAATAGCTCGGCTCGCCGGTATAAATTCGCGAGCCATTCCTCCGATCGTACCTTGTTGTGCGGGGGGGCAGGCGCAACCGTCTCCACTGGTTGCTGGTCCGAGGTAAGCTCGGCGGGCTGATAAGGTAGCCTGACCTTAAAGGTGGTTCCTTTTCCCTCCTGACTTTGTACATCCACTTTGCCGTCTTGGATTTCCGCCAGTTCCTTTACCAGTGATAAACCAATGCCCACACCTTGATACTTGCGTTTGGATGACCCGTCTGCTTGCCAGAATCGATCGAAAACATAGGGAAGATTTTTTTCCGATATGCCAACTCCGGTATCCGTTACGCTCAACACCAACTGTTCGTCCACTTTTTCGGCTCGAAGGTCTACTTTGCCTCCGCCGGGTGTGAACTTCAGTGCATTGAATACTAGATTCAATAGTATTTTCTCGAGCTTGTCGCGATCGCCCAGTACCACACCCAAGCCTGGTTCAACATTAATCTCCAGCCGCACCCCTTTGTCATCGGCAACCTGGCGGGCAGCGCTTGCCAGGCCTTTGATGAAATCGATTACCTCCAAAGGCTCTTTCTTGACCTCCATGCGCCCGGATTCCAAGCGAACCAGGTCCAGCAGATCATTAATTAGCTTCAACAATCGCATTCCGTTGGAATGCATCGTTCCAAGTAAATCCTTGGTCTCCCGATCGAGACCAAATCGACGCATCAATGTTTCCAGCGGCGCGATAAGCAAAGTTAGCGGTGTGCGAAGTTCGTGACTGATATTTGCAAAGAAGCGGCTCTTAATCTGATCGAGTTCCATCAGCTTGCGATTACTTTCTTCCATTGCCCGCCGATTTTTGTCGAGTTCCCAGCGCAAGGTGAATTCGTGAAAGCGTTGGCGAGCGTTGCTCACGCTGCCCATTACCACAAATGCTGCGGTCAAAAAAAGAAAGGTTGTATTATTCAAAATGTATTCCGGTGGCTGCGGAGTCTTTCGGAAAAGAGAAACCACGCCGTACATTCCCAACACAAAGATCGTGATGATCAGGTTTTGTTTATACGTCCAGGGTGAAATGAGGCCCATGGCCAGCAAGATGATATTCAAACCGGCATAGTAAGGAGAAAGTCGATCATCGAGGGTAAAGATCATCCACAGAATCATCATCAACGGGCCCATGAACCAAGTCACCCCGAAGATCCGGCGATGACACGGCCACGGGCTTTTGAACCACGCCCAAACCAGCGCGGTGAGGATGCCGCAGGCTATACGCAATTCTAGAAAGTCCCACTTCTTGTTCGGATACATGTAATAGTCCATGATCGAACAGGAGAGGTTGAGCGGGATGGAGATAATCGAACCAAACACCGCGTTGCGAATGTAATCGCGGGAATTCTGTTCTTCGTAAGCTTTTTGGATCTCTGGATCGTTCACAATGGTTTGCGGACTTCCAAAAATATATTTGTGCCAGTGGGCTCTGCGATAACCCTGCAATCAGCAGGTGAGGCCTGTTGCGGGGCTAATGCAGCTAGTTGCCTGCCATCGCGATAAATCAGGAACCATTCGAGAAAATGCTCAATGAAATTGCGGACCGGTGTATTAGGGGCAAAGTTTCCCACGGTCAACAATCCACCAGGGGCTAACTGGTCGTAAAGATATGTGTTTAGCGCCTTTATAACGCGATCGTTGAGATAATCGTAAAGTCCGGAACAATAAATTAGATCATACTCCTGTTCCGCTGAAACTGGTTTGCCAAGCTCCTTTAGCATGTGGTGGACGGACTTTCGCACCAATTTAATTGCAGTTTTCCGATTATGTCTTTTCCGAGCCTCCTCCATCCTGGCGCCTGCATAAGCCAATGTTTCCCCATTAAAATCCAAAAGATCAAACCGCGCATGGTCGGCCAGCGGATGTTCTGCTACGAAATTTTGCGCCTCACGAGCCGGGCCGCAAGCAATGCTATAGATCTTCGCTGTTCGACGGTGCCTTGCAACCCGGCCGGTTTCCTGGATCAGGATGGCAAACAAGTAATCCACCCTGTTTCTTACTGCTTGAGGGCCGATTTGGTCCAGCAGGTAGGCATTGGTGAGTTTGGCGTAGAGAGAATTTCCCTCCAAACCATTGCGAACGATCATATTCATCATTTCATAGTCGCCGGCGTAACCCAAAGGTTTGGTGTAAGTGCGATGTATGAATGGAGCGCAGAGTAAGTGGGGGTGGAGTTGGCGTTGGCCGAAGGCACGGTGAGCAGGTTGCAATTCCGGTTCAATGCGAGCGGCAACTGTCTCAAAACGCTCGAACATATTGCTCAGGGCCGCGGTCACTCGGGTACGCAAGCCTTGGGTAATTTCAGATTCCAGTCTCGCCTGGTCTGCCGGAGGGGAAGACTTCAGGGTCAGCTCGATCTGTTCCAGCCATAAACGCAAGCTCGACAAAAATGTTTGAAGATCTGCTATGACGACCTTGTAATCGTGATTGACGAGATAAGTTTTCTGCCAGCGGTTCAAAAAAGCATTGAAACCATTCAGGCAAACCTTCTCCGGTGTTTGAAACTGAAAGAGGTCCAAACCAGGCAATTGATTGGTCAGCACTGCTTCACACGCGGTCGCCATCCCGGTGTTGAAGATGTTGCTGACAGTGGCTTTGCCGCTGTAAACCGGGCGGTCGCCAGCAAAAATCCTGAAGTCTGTCAGAACTTCAGAGACCCTTAGAATGCTGAGGGGATTGTAAAGTTCAAAGGAAATGGACTGCGGGGTCAGTCGGATTAGGGTTGCTTGCGCTTCCAATCCCTGGCTGGTCGTGAAACTTACCAGACTGACAGCCTCGTCAAAGGAGGTGTCGGAAACTGGCGCGGCAGTTAAGTATTCCATTATTCGAAATCGCGTCTACGCAATAAACATGCCCAGGGACATAAGGAGACTGTCTCTAAGACCGATTATAACTGCAAGGGCGAATGGCAAATCCAGCACGAAAAGACTGTTTCGCTTGAGCGACCGTGCCTTTGAGTCGGCATGTTCATAGCCCGTTGTATATCAACTGGCCCGTAGTTTGCTGACTCTGGTTTGCCAGCCTGTAAGTCTCATCCACAGGCTCAGTTCAGGACAATGCAATCCAATAATAGGACATACTATGGTAACATCGAACAGATCTCTGCGAGCCAATAGATGCCGACGCTGCAGTCTTGTGTTCCTGGTGTTGTTGGGGAGTCTTTTAGCTATTCCGCGCGAGGTGATTAGTCTTGGGGCCCGCATACCGAATCAGGATGCAACTGCGATTGGGCGTGGCAACGCCTTCACCGCGACTGCTGATAATCCTTCTGCGATGTACTACAATCCAGCAGGCATCACGCAACTGGATGGTCAAACCCTTCAAGCTGGCGTGCTAACGTACCTTAACATCTACGCAGATTATGAATCACCCTCAGGTGAAAGATTCGAGAATAATACCAAACTAATTCCCGTTCCCCAATTAGGTTACGTTCTGACTCTCAAAGACAAGCCTTTTTCATTTGGTTTGGGGGTCTATGCGCCTTTCGGTCTCGGAATGGAATGGCCAGACGATGTTCCCTTCCGCAACGCCGCATTGGAAGCTCAGCTTACTTACGTAACAGTTAATCCGGTGGTTGCCTGGCGAGTGCATCCAACCCTTTCCATCGCTGTTGGTCCCACGTTTAACTATTCAGATGCCACGTTGCGGCAGGGCGTGGCTGTTTCGCCCTACTATTTTAAGTTTAATGGAGATGATATCGCTTTTGGTTTCAACGCGGGACTCTTGTGGCAACCACATCCGCAGTGGTCGTTTGGCGCTAAATATGTCAGCGCAACCACTCTGGATTATGACGGCACCGCATCGTTCCATCCTGCCGCATCATTCCTGCCTCGCCCCATGGATACTAAAACGCACGTGGATTTTCCACAAATGGCCGCCGGCGGTGTTTCGTATCGCCCGACCACGAATTGGAACATTGAGGTGGATATCGAATGGACAGATTGGGATACGACCAAAAGTGTGGACATCGACCGCGTGGGAAGGCTCGTTTTGAATTGGCAATCGAGTTTCTTTTATGAGTTCGGCATCACCCGTGAGCTGGGCAAAGGTTTTTTCGCAAGCGCCGGCTATTTTTTCAGCGAAGCTTCCACGCCCGAGAAAGACTACACACCGCTGGTCCCTGATACCAACCTTCACATTGGAAGCCTCGGTTTTGGTTACAAGGGCCAACGTTGGAATTGGGCGTTGGCTGGCCAGATCATTGGTGGAAGTTTTCGAACTGTTAGCGGCGCAAATAACCCCGCTGTTGATGGGAAATATCGGATTTTCACCCCGACGATTTCTCTAGCTGTAGCTTATCACTTCTAATTTAGCAGGTTGACTGAACTACCCATCAGGAGACGGTTGGCTCGGTTTGACTGTCATAAATCGACACTGCGGGTCGTTATTGCTGCAAATAACTGCGTTTTCTTTTGAATTTCTATTGCCACAGCTCTAAGAATCTTCAATATGTTTTCTACAAGCCATAATGTGGTAAACCCACAACAGCAGAGCGCTTCGCCCGATCTTTGCGCGATTGCACCGTCCGGTACTATGTCAACGATCACACCAGGCAAACCGCTGAAAAGTGATAAGCGTGTGGAAGAGAGCCTTGGAGCCACTTTTCAGGCAGGGATGATCTGCGTGGATTCAGAGGACACGCTTCCAGTTTGTAGTCCGGCCGCGGTGCGTCTGTTGAAGCTTCCTTTTGCACCCCGTACCCTGCAGGATCTACCAGTAAAGCTTAGGACACTTATCCGCAAGGCGCGGCAGGCAGGTCAGGCACTCCTGGAGCAGACCATAAATTTGTCGGATACTGGAAAGAAAAGAGCGGATCTTCGCATCAGTCTTCTCATAGGGAAGCTAAATAAAAGCTCTGTTCCAGTAACTGTTGTTTTACAACAGACTAATGCTGATCTGGAGAGGAATATACAGCAGCTCGACCGTTTGGCTAATTTCGGGACTCTCTCGGCGGGGATCGCTCATGAAATCAAAAATGCCCTGGTAGTAAGCAAGACCTTTTTCGATCTGCTGCTCGAGAAAAATCAGGATGCTGAGTTGGTACAATTAGTTCGGCGAGAATTGAAGCGGATAGAAATGCTGGTGACTCAAATGGTTCGCTATAACACACCCGCCAAACCGACTTTTTCCGAGCTCCATGTGCACGAGGTTCTAAATCATTCCCTCCTCATGGTGGAACGTCAGCTTAAAGATAAGGCGATTCAGCTTGAGCGAGATTATTCCGCTGCTTCGGATCAGTTGCTTGGCGATGACTTTCAGTTGGAACAAGCATTTGTGAACCTGCTCCTGAACGCGGTGGATGCAATGGGGCCTGGCGGACGACTCTCAATCATCACTCGGGCTGGTCCTGAAGACTCGCGAAGGACCGACCTTCCCCCTATGCGTACGGGTCAGTTGGAGGTGAGAATTCAGGATACCGGCATCGGCATTTCTCCGGAGAACATTGACCGCTTGTTCGATCCTTTTTTCACAACCAAAACGGGTGGCACTGGCTTGGGATTACCCATTACGCGCCAGATAATCGAACAACACGGCGGACGCATTAACGTCACAAGCCAACCTCAGGCCGGCACCTGTTTTCAGATCCTGTTACCCTCCTGCGCGGTCTGACATACTGGAATGCGAACCATGACCGGTGCAAAGTAGTTATGGTGAATTCTGTTTGCATCTAAAACGTTCGCAATTCGGTATTGAGTATCTTGTTTTTCCATGTCTCGCATTTGCACCCTGGCCGTTGTGAGCGACCTCCATTATGCGAGCGCGGCTGAACAAGCGCGAGGTAACCATTATGAATTGCAGGGAATCTCGAATCCGTTTCTTCGCAAATTTGTTGCTTGTTATCGCTATTTCATTTGGCAGCGAGCTCCGTTTGCCCGGAACCACTTACTGGACCAGTTTGTGGCCGATACTCGGGCAGAATATGTTGTTGCTAATGGCGACTATTCTTGTAATTCCGGCTTCGTGGGAGTGAGTGACGATGCCTCTTACCAGAGCGCCTGGGAGTGTTTGGAGAAATTACGTAGCAAATTTGGCCGGAACTTTCGCGCCGTTTTTGGGGATCATGAGTTGGGCAAACTAAGTTTCGTGGGCGGACAAGGAGGCATGCGGTTGGCCAGTTGGTTCCGGGCGAGGCAGGAACTTGGACTTGAACCGTTCTGGCGGATGGACATCGGTCGGTACGTGCTTCTTGGCGTAACTTCCTCTCTTGTCGCATTGCCAATATTTGAGCCTGATACCTTGCCGGAGGAGCGAAAAAAGTGGCATGACTTACGCGAAGAACATTTTGCTGAGATACGGCGCGCTTTGCTTTCTATTCAGCAAAACCAAACCATACTCCTCTTTTGTCATGACCCAACCGCTTTGCCCTTTCTGTGGCATGACAATGAAATTCGGTCGAAAGTCCCACAAATCGAGCAAACCATTATCGGTCATCTCCATTCCCACCTGGTGTTTTGGAAAAGCCGCTTGTTGGCAGGTATGCCAAGAATCGGCTTTCTAGGTCATACGACCAAGCGTCTCAGCACTGCTTTGCACGAGGCCCGGTACTGGAAGCCCTTTAAAGTCAAGTTGTGCCCTGCCCTCTCCGGCATCGAGCTTACAAAAGGCGCCGGGTACTTGACGGTCGAACTTGACGCCTCCGATCATGGACGGCCAGCTCAGTTTCGGCATAATCAGTTACGACGAGATGCGCGGCCCGAATCTTAAACATTGGCTTACCCTTAAATCTCATTACAGGTTTGTTCCTTTCCATTACGGGCGTACGCAAGCGAGGATAGAGGCGCTGTTCGCGAGTGCGACGTCACGAATTCACCATTATCAATTAGGTAGGCAACTAATGACTGCGCGAAACTCGTTCAGTACCGGCAGCAGCATTGGAGCGTACGCCAGAGCGGTAGCCGTTCGCAAAGGGAACGATGCAAGTAACGATTGTTCCGGAATCTTCCGCAGGTTGGATTTCTAAAGCCCCTTGAATGGTGTGGGCGCGATAATTCATAATTCGCAACCCCATTCGGTTGGTGGGTTTATAATTAGTCGGAAACGGGACCCCATCGTTCCTGACGCATAACACCAACTGTCCGTCTGTTTGAGAGAGGGTGATGGAGATTCGTTTGGCTTTCCCATGCTTCACTGCATTGCTTAGAGCTTCCTGTGCAATTTTGTAAAGCTGTTGAGTAATATTTGGAGAAAGCTCCGGGATCTTTTCTGTGGCCTCGAAGTCGGCTGCGATATGGAAGGTCTTTTTGACGTTGGCAATCAATTGTCTCAGGAGCGCTCCTAAATCTTCTCCCTCCGCATCCAACGCGCTGAAGCAATGCGCTAGATCATGGGTGTGATTCACCACCTGCCCCACCAGTTCCTGTAATCGGACAACTTGATTGGCTTCCGACATCTGTTTATGAGTCAAATTGGTCTCGAGAGCTTTTAGCAGCAACGTGACCCCCATCAATTTCTGCCCGATATCATCATGCAAATCAAAGCCGATTCGTCTCCGCTCATTTTCGGCTATTTCTAGCAATTCGCTTTCCAGCCTTCTGCGCTCCTGCATTTGGCGCTGCAACTCCGAGTTGGCTTCCTGCAGATCGGCCGTGCGCTCCTGCACCCGTTTTTCCAACTCGGCGTGTGCCAATGATAATTCCTCATTGCTCTTACGAAGTGCTTCTTCGCTCCAACGCAATTCCTCAACAGTTTTGCGCAAGCGCGCCTCGTTATCACGCAACGCTTCGTTTGCCAGTTTGTGCGCTCGGGCGATCCTGGTCTCTTGCAGAGCTCGATGGACGGCGGGCGCCAACCGGGCCAGCCGGTCTTTCATGACGTAATCATTGGCGCCGGCTTTTAAGGAGGCCACCGCCACCTCCTCGCCGATGTGACCCGACACGATAATGAACGGTACGTCCAGGCCTTTTTGCTTGAACAATTCCAGCGCTTCCAAACCGCCAAAACCTGGCATCACATAATCTGAGATTACTACGTCCCAGGCCTTTTTCTCCAAGGCGGCTCGAACTTCCGCAGCCGAGGAAACCCGTTCCTCAATTGGCTCATAACCCCCCAGCCGTAAAGAGCGCAAGACCAACTCGGCGTCATCTTCGGAGTCTTCGATCAATAGAATTTGAAGCGGCACCATAAATCTTCGCTTTTTGACGTGACAATTATTATTCAGTTAAAGAATAGCACAGAATAGGGTAATCCCCTCATCCAAAACCAAAAAAGAAGACCAAAAAGGAGGAAGCGCTTCTCACGAAGCTCTTCCCGATCACAGATCGGCATTCTTTCTCGGTGTCAAAACGCCGAACCGATGTTAAATACTTATCGCTCTGTCGGTGTTACGACCCGGCCGGTTGGAGTTGTGGGGACCATCGGCTTGAGAGTAATGTTGTTCACCACCTGGGCTACTCCAGGGATTTGTTGCGCAATTTCTGCAGCGCGTCTTTTCTGGTCTTCGCTATTCACAAAACCACTCAATTGCACTACTCCGCTGAAGGTTTTAACGTCCACCTCATTGAATTTGTAAACGGGCTCCCTCCTGAGCTCGTCTTCTATCCTTTGAGTAACATGCTTGTCATCCTCGACACGACCTGTGCTTCGTTCATCCGAACTTTTATGCCCCCACGACTCGCAACCGGAGAACCCTAACATTGCCACCGTTGCGCTGAGGCTAGAAATAATCGCCAATACTCTAATGTTTCGCATAGGTTTCCTTTCGCGATAAAGTTCCTCTCCTACCGGACTTTGGCTATAGGGTGAACTCTCCAGGGCTCACGCAAGCCAATCAATGTTTGGAATATGCGCGGAAAAAAGCGTGGAACCTGGCTCAATGAGATTCGGAATACTGCCATTTACTGCTCCAGGCGCTCCGCCCGCGAAGTTGGTGAAGGCATAACCTGGGCAGAAACTGCCAGTGCACCGTGAGCCTTTGGATTGCCTTCTTAAAGAAGCGGTAATTGCTGGCCACTCGGCTCGCATAAGCCGCTCACTGCCAATCCAAGCAACCGCAACGGACGAGTCACTAATTTCTCGCGGCCCAGTAGAAAACATCCCAATCGATAGATGTCACCTTCATCGGTAATGGGTTCCTCAACGGAGATTTGGCGCGTCAAAGTTGTAAAGTCAGCATACCGGACCTTTACTTGTACGGTGCGCGCGCCCAGACGGCGACCCTTGAGGCTGCTTGCGATATCCGAAGCTTGTCCTTTGAGACAAGCACGCAGCAGTTTGCGGTCATCGGTATCTTTGAGAAAGGTTTCCTCGCCGCTGATGCTCTTGATCTCATTGCCAAGGTCCAGGGGTCGGTCATCTTCCCCGAAAGCAAACTGTTTCAGCTTCGGCCCGAACGAACCAGCTAAAGCGCGCAAATCGCCTTGATAATCCTGCAAATTCCCAATGGTCGAAATGCCTGCTTTATTCAAGGACTGTTGCGTGACGCGCCCAACGCCATAAAGAACCCGAACCGGCAAAGGACGCAGAAACCGTACCTTTTCCTTTTCCAGGATGAGCGTCAGGCCATCAGGCTTATGATAATCGCTGGCGATTTTGGCCAATAGCTTATTTGGAGCAATGCCGATCGTTGCCGTCAATTGCCGTTCCGCGCGGATCCGCTGCTTTAATTGGCGAGCGATAGGGAGCGCATGCTGCAGCGAGGAATCTGCGTTTGTGGATTGGGACATGGCGGAGACATCCATGTAAAGCTCATCGATTGACATCGGTTCAATCGTCGCTCCTGTTTCCGCAACAAGCCCGAGAATCAAACGCGACTCTGCTTTGTAGAGCTCCATTCTTGGACGGACGAAAATGGCATCTGGACAAAGACGCCGTGCGGTCGTGCTGGGCATGGCGGAGCGAACACCAGATGTTCGTGCTTCATAGCTTGCTGCACACACGACCCCCCGCTGGGTGGGCAGGCCTCCGACGATCACTGGCCTGCCGCGCAATTCAGGCTGGTCGCGTTGTTCCACGGAAGCGTAAAACGCATCCATATCGAGATGAAAAATCACGCGAAACATTCCACGGTTAGGTTGGCATTAACGATGCAATATCATTTCCACATAGTTCTCGAAACTCCAAATGGCAACCTTCACGGAGATGCTGTTCCACGAATATTTCCACTGCGACAATGCCACTGGTCTCGGCGCCAGCCACCAAACCGATTCGACTGGCATTATTGCGAAATTGATCCAGATGTTGGGCGAGACCGCAAGACCCGCCGGTGTCACCCGGTACCGCGCAAACCAGCGCGGAAACCGGCTTCCCGAATCAAGCGATGATCTTGGCTGTTCCAACCACATCGACCGGGAAACAGGATTGGGTTGCATTTCGCAATCCGCTTGTGCCACCATGCAAGCAGCCCCAAAACTTGCAAACTTCGATCTGAAAACCTGAAATAAACCGAGAAAGGAACACCATGAAATGCCCGGCCTGCAAGAACCCGCTGCGCGAGAAAGGCGCTGGCGGTATGACCCTGGACATCTGTTACGGCGGCTGTGGCGGCATCTGGTTTGACGCCTCCGAACTGGAGCGCGTAAACGCTCGCGCCGCCACCACGCTGCATACCATCTGGAATGTCCCGGTCACCAACATGAAGCTCACCGAGCCACGCCTGTGCCCGCGCTGTCCCGATCTGGTGCTTGAACGCAAATGGTTCTCGCAGGCAAAAAAGGTCGAGATTGACCAATGCACCAGATGCGGAGGCATCTGGCTCGATGCCGGGGAATTCAGCCCCATCTACGAGGAGATCAAGGGGGATGCAGGCAAGGTGACCACGCCTCTCTGGGCGATAGCCATGGCGGAGGCCGCTAAGATCGTTGAAGGAAAAGGGGGAGCCAGCCTCGCCCCTGATGTTTGAATTCCTCTTCGATCTTCGTTGGTGATCACCGGTTCAGCGGTCATCGGTTCGCTGTGCCTGTTTGCGATGGGCGGATTGCGAACCGTTCGTCGCGGGTGTTGCCGCGATTGCGGATTCACGTCGAGGATTCGGAGTTTAGCGGTGCCATGATGCAGTGCCTGATGGTTTCTACGGGCTGGCCGTGGCCTTGATCGCCTCGTGCTCGACCGTCCGTTCCGTGGTGACCTCGGAATCGGCCCAGAACCGTATCAGCTCATTTACGATCTACTGACGAAAAGCAATCCGTGTGAGGCGAACCGAGCCCGACAAAAAATCAACAACGATATCTAATTGGGGTGATTGGTCAGTGCGACGTAACCGTAGTGCCATTGGAACTCCCAGAGGTTTCCCAACTTCGATAATTCCACGTGTCCATCAGTGAAACTCAGGTTAATCGCTCCAGGCAATGGTTTGGGAGCCTGGGAGGTGTGACGCGTGGCCGCCGCAGGACGTGCGCCATGCCGGGGCAAAGTGCAACGCGCCATCCCCGCCACACCCACATCCCCCGCATAAATATCCGCGGCCGGCCTGTCCATGGCCAGAGGCCAGAGATCGGGCCACATGGCATCCATGAAAAACGGGGTCCTGGAAGGCATGGGAATCGTGCTGTCTGATCGATAGTGCTTTGGCCCATCATTGGCACCACCCGTGCCGGCCCCGCTGTCGGAATACATCCACCCGTTCATCGCATAACTGCCGGTCGTGGGCGGACCACCCCAAGTCCAGGCGTGCGCAACATCTCCCACAAAAACTCCCCCCGAGGGAACCGGCTGTTTTTCCGGCGCCTCAGGACACAATCGGACCATCCTGACCTGGGCGTGGTAATTAATCAACGTCTCCATCCACAACAAACCGGCGGGATTGTGCCATGCAACCCCCTTGCCAAAATCCCCCTGATACATTTGCCCGGCGAGCGTGAGCTGCTTGAGGTTATTCACGCAGGTAATTCGCTGAGCCTTGAGTTTTGCTGCGCTCAAAGCAGGCAGCAACATCGCCGCCAGGATGGCAATGATGGCAATCACGACCAGCAGTTCAATTAGTGTAAACCCGGCGTGTGCAGCCCCGCGATCTCGGTAACAAAACCATGGAGCTGCAAACGCTGAAATAGCCGGTTTTCGTGATTGCAGATTCACAAACCAAAGGAACGGTTCGCTGACTTTATTCCGTCCGGTCCCGCTTCGCAAGTGGGCTCCTAATCCCTTACTGGAAACAATGGAAGCGAGCCCATCTGCAGTAAAAACTGCTCAGACGAATGGCAAGCGCTGCGCCCGTCCCCAAAATTCGCCCATTTGCTCTTGACCACAGCCCTGCAAGACCGAGTATCATATATTGGAAGTTTTGACGATGTCTGGATGAACATGGCACATCACCGGCCCAGGTTGGAGGATCTGTTTCTTACGCGACGCGATTTTCTTCGGCGGTGCGGGATTGGGTTTGGAATGCTTGGGCTTGTGGGGCTGGCCCCGCAGTTGGCAACGGCAGCGCCGGAAGGCGTAAGTGCAAACTCTCCGCTGGCTCCCAGGAATCCTCATTTTGCGGCAAAGGCGAAACGCGTCATCCATATCTTCGCTAACGGTGGTCCATCCCACGTTGACACCTTTGATCCTAAACCCGCATTGGTAAGACTACATGGCAAGCCGTTACCAATGGATAATCTGCCAACCGAGCGCCGGACCGGGGCCGCTTTTCAGTCTCCATATCAATTTAAGAAATATGGCCAGAGCGGTATCGAGGTGAGCGAACTCTTTCCGCATGTCGCCGAGCATATCGATGATATGGCCGTGATTCGGTCAATGCATGCAGATGTACCAAACCACGAACCGTCATTGCTGCTAATGAATTGCGGCGAAGCACGGCTGACCAGGCCTAGCATGGGGTCGTGGATCACTTACGGTCTTGGAACGGTGAACCAGAATCTTCCAGGCTTCATTGCGATGTGCCCGGGTTATCCCATTCAGGAATCGCAAAACTGGCAAAGCGCATTTTTGCCAGGAATTTACCAGGGTACTTACATCAATACCAAACACCAGGAGATCGATAAACTCATCGAGCACATCAAAAACAAGTCGGTTTCCAATACCGAACAGCGCCAACAGTTGGATCTGCTTCAGGAGCTGAACGAGCAACATGCTCGGCGCCGTTCGCAAGATGCACAAATGGAGGCACGCATCCAATCCTTTGAGTTGGCTTATCGGATGCAAATGGACGCCAGTGACGCTTTCGATATAACCAAAGAGCCGGAGAACATTCGTGAGCTGTACGGTTCGGGCACGCAAGCGCGACAATTACTCATCGCCCGGCGGCTGCTGGAGCGCGGAGTTCGTTTCGTTCAGGTGTGGCATGGAGATGGCCAGCCCTGGGATAACCACGATGATATCGAAGTCAATCACCGCAAACTTGCTCGCGAGTGTGATCAACCTATTGGCGCGCTTTTGACCGATCTCAAGCAGCGTGGAATGCTAGCGGATACCCTCGTCATTTGGGGAGGCGAATTCGGCAGGACACCGACCGTCGAGCTGCCGACGCCTGGTGCTAACGCCGGAAAAATTAACGGGCGCGATCATAATCACCATGGCTTTAGTATGTGGTTGGCGGGCGGCGGCGTGCGAGGAGGCTATGTGCACGGAGCCACCGATGAGTATGGATTCAAGGCGACCGAGAACCCTGTCCATGTTCATGATCTACATGCCACGCTCCTTCAGCTTCTCGGCTTTGATCATACCAGACTGACATTCCATCACGCCGGGCGCGATTTTCGGCTGACCGATGTGTATGGAAATGTGGTCAAGGAATTGATTGCGTAGTACTCAACTTCAGACACGGATGTTAAGGCGCTTGTCTTCTCGTGTGCTCATATAACTCTCCGAGTGGGGAACAGAATCGTCATCGCGGCGTGGAGTGAAGCGAGTCGTTAGCTTGTGCCCGCACGACGGCACGGATGAGCTGAAGATTTTGGGGGCTGAGGGTGACTTGTTGGCCGAGACCCACTGGCGACGTTAAGCCAGCGGTTGTCACCGCCAGGTCGCAATTCGGACCGGCGGTTAGATTTACAGAATAGAGATTCGTGTTCGACGTCGATAGGCCATTCGGCAAATGTTCGAAGATTGGTATATATACGAAATAGCGTTCTCCCTTATAGGTGAGGAGGGGCTGCCGATAGGAGACCGTTAGCTTAGCACCGCTTTCAATCACCTCAGGTGTAGTGGCGAACCAGAGCAACAGCACCCGGCACCCAACTACTTGCCAGTTTTTCGGAATAAAATTTCCGCTATCTCCTCTCCCTGACACCATCAAAAGTTCCGGTCTCAGCTCTTTTCCCGAGAGCTCCACTTTCAAGCCAAGTATTTCGTCCAGAGTTTGCTTCTCTTTGGCTGAAAAGTGCGTGTGATGCGCTTGATCAAAAACGCTCCAGAACGCCGCGATCGCAGAATTTTCCTGCGCATCGGCGGGAAACCAAATAGGAAGCTGAATTCCTACGGTCTGACTCGCATAAGATTTGTGCCCCACCGTTGTGAATCTAAAGGTGCCATGGAACTCTGCATTGGTCGAATCGATGGTCGCCTCGAGTTTTTCATAAGATATGTAGAGATCGACACCAGGGGCCACGCGGGGGTTTCCGCTGGCCGAAGTCAACGCACAAATGAGGCAAAGCGCAGGGAGTCTCATGATGACCGGGTAAAGCTTACGATGATTATACAACGAGTCGCTTGTATATCCAACCGCGAGAGTCGCTCGTCCAAACCTTTTCACGTGTCACCTGTTATAAAGTTTTGCCACTTGAAGCCTGAAACAGGCCGCTTCTTTGTCATTGCGCACCAACAAATATTCTCCAGCCAACGCTGGCGGATTCCATGTTTTTTGATTCAAGGCGGAAAACCGCGTTAACTCGCGAGGCTTATCAGGCTGGGGATCGAGCAAAACCATGTCACCGGATTCGGCGCTAACCAGTAGCAAATCGGCGACTAAAATTTCCTGGCCATGTCCGTAGCGGCCTTCCTTCCACTTGAGCTCGCCGGTCTTTGCATCCAGGCAAACCAGAATGCCATCATCGAGACCGTAGATAAACCCATCGCGATAAATGAGGTTGGTGAACTTGGCTTTGAGCCGGTTTGATTTCCAGAGCTTTGTGGCAGTGAATTTGTTTGAAGAATCCTTTTTGATCTGAACCAACTCGCTGCCCACGCCATAGCCGCTCGAGATCAAAACCTGGTCACCGGGCAAAATAACTGGATTGGACACATGCGGATGTCCTCCAGGCCAGGGGTAACTCCACAGGACCTTGCCATCGGCAACGGAGTGAGCCGAAACTCCGCCGCTGTTGAAAATTAGAATTTGTGGAACATCTGCCAAGGTGGTCAGGGCAGGAGAACTGTAACCGGAGCCCTCATTGCCACCACCCCAAACAAACTCGCCAGTCGCCGCGCGATACGCGACCAGGGAACGCCCGTTGAAGCCGCCCGGGCTCACCACCACCAAATCTTCAATGACCAGCGGCGAAGAACTGAGTCCCCACTCGTTCATGGAAGTATGGTTATCGCTAAGAATGTTTTTTGACCAAACCAGCTTTCCGGTTTCCAGATCGAGGCAGTGGAACAGGCCGGTTGAGCCCTGCGCAAAAACACGTCCCCCCGACACGCACGGTGTGGCCCGGGGTCCTTCCCCAGCCAAACTTGATTGAAAATGGGCCACATACGCGTAAGACCAAATCGGTGAACCCGTAATTAAATCATAACAAATAACAGTTTCGTTTTCTCCGCGTTGTTCCTGGGTGATTGCCTTTTTTTCCACAACCGCAAAACCAGACCAACCCAAACCGACCGGTCTTACCCAGAGTCGTTGAGGTGGGTGCGTCTTCCAATCCCGAACCAGGTGTGGCTGGTCCAAAACTCCATTGCGGTTCGGACCGAGGAACTGCGGATAATCATGGGTCGCTTCATTGGAGGCTACGCCCTCCGATTGAGACACTGTTTTGCCTCCGTTCTGTGCCTCCAGTTGCCCTAAATTTTGGCGCTTCCAGCGCGGCTCTAATATCGGAACGAGATCGCCAGTCACCCCATGAATGCGAAAAAGAGCGGCAACTGAAGCGATGAACCCCAGGGCAGCGACAACAACGCCCCAACGGATCTTCCAATGCAATCTGGACAGGAGAACACACCAGATAATCAGCAGTGCAAAGGTAATGACTGCAACATTCGCTATAGCGATGTTTTGATCCTGGCGTTGTCTGCCGTAGGAAGTGCGGATCCAAAAAATGGCGGCAACCGCCATCAATAAAATGACCAACGCCGGCCACCACCTGATTTTCAGCTTGGCTTCCGGAAGATCGGCCATGGCTCGAGGCGATCCTAGATTGCAGTTACTCCACCATCAGCCACAAGGACCTGGCCGGTTACGAACGAGGCTTCGTCCGAGGCGAGGTATAAAGCCAATCCGCCAATCTCCTCGGCTTTTCCGATGCGTTGCAGTGGCGAACCTTTCTCGTAAAGCTGCCGGCGATTTTCATCTTTCCAAAAGAATTCACTGAAATCAGTTTGAATCAGCCCTGGAGCGATGGCGTTGACGCGGATGTTGTACGGGCCGAACTCCTGAGCCCAGGAACGAGTCATCATCAGCAAACCCGCCTTGGTGAAACTATAAAGCAGGCCACCGGGTTGGGGGCGCAAGCCTGCGATCGAGGCGATATTGATGATTGAGCCGCCGCTCTTGCGCTCGATCATTCTCGGCACGATCAGACGCAACAATCGCAAAGCGGACTTAATGTTCACTTCGACCATCTTGTCCAGCATCTCATCAGTAACGGCAAGGGCCGGACCTTGTCCTATATTGGTAGCGCTATTGTTTACCAGAATATCGACCGGACCTACCTGTTCCTCGGTTTGCTTTAGCAATTGTTCAATGGCTTCTTTTTGCCCAACGTGACAACTGATAGGTGTAATCTTGCCTTCCAATGAAGAAAACTCGCGCGCGGTTGCTTCCAGGTTCTCCATTTTGCGGCTGGCAATCACCACATTCGCTCCTGCTGCTGCCAGGCGTTGAGTGATGGCTTTGCCGATACCACGTCCCCCGCCGGTTACAACCGCAACTTTGCCTTTCAAGTTGATGCCCGAATTCTTATTCATCGCTCGGAGATTCTTTGGTTTTCGGATTTCTTTCGATTCGACCTATTTGGATGCGGCGGCAGTCTCCGTGTCTGGTTTTGCCGCGCTCGATTCGAGCCGCAGTTCGCGGCGCAAATATTTCCCCACACCTGATTTGGGCAACGAATCGCGGAATTCCACCTGGCGCGGCACTTTATACGAGGCCAGCCGCTCGCGACACCACGCCATAATCTCTTCAGCGGTGGCGGTCATGGCTTGTTTCAGGACGACAAATGCTTTGACTGTTTCCCCACGGTAAGGATCGGGAATTCCAACCACAGCAGCCTCTTGAACTGCGGGATTCTCGAATAGGACCTCTTCGACCTCTCGAGGGTAGATGTTGAATCCACCTGCGATGATCAGATCCTTTTTGCGATCGACGATGTAATAGTACCCATCTTCGTCTTTACGCGCGATGTCCCCGGTGTAAAGCCACCCGTCGCGGAGCACGGCCTCGGTTTCTTTCGGTTTGTTCCAGTAACCCTTCATCACTTGCGGTCCGCGAAGGATGAGTTCGCCGACCTCACCGATCGGCAGCTCTCGTGTTCCATCCGCCACATCCACAATACGGGATTCGGTTGCGGGTATGGGCAAGCCAATGCTGCCGATCTTGGACAAACCGTCGGGCGGATTAACGTGAGTAACGGGAGAAGCTTCGGTAAGCCCATAGCCTTCGACCAACCGTCCGCCGGATATCTTCTCGAATTGTTGCTTAACTTCCACTGGCAACCCAGCTCCACCGCTCATGCACACCCGGAGTGATTCGAATCCATAATCTTTCACCCGCGGCGCGTTGTTAAATCCAACATACATAGTCGGGACACCGTGAAAGATGGTCGGACGATACCTGCGGATGATATTCAGAACGGCGCGAAGCTCAAATCTGGGCAGGATGATGACCGTGCCGCCTGCCAGCAGGGAGCAGATCATCACGCAAGTCATGGCATAGATATGAAATAAGGGAAGGGCAGCCACGAGCACTTCCGACTGTTGGCCGCTGGAGAGCCAATGCCTGGTTTGGCATGCATTGGTGACCAGATTGGCGTGCGTTAGCATGGCTCCTTTGGATGTGCCCGTGGTACCACCGGTATATTGGAGACAGGCAACATCTGCCGGTCTTTGCGGCACTGGCCGAGGTTTGCGCCCCAGATTGAGCAACTCGCACCAGCTCAGCGGAGACAAGGTGGATGCACTGGAGCTCTTCCTCTTAGGTTGACTGCGAACGGAACGAAGAGTTCGTTGCAACCTGGCGAAATTTTTCGGATAGTATTCCCGACCACCCGTCACGATTGTTCTTTGCAATTCCGGCACATCCGCGGCTGCGGATTTAGCAACAGGATAAAGTTGTTGTTCGACAATGAGCATGCTGACACCTGCGTCATGCCATTGGTGGGCCGCCTCACGGCGTGTGTACATCGAACTGGTCGCCGTCACAATGGCTCCTGCCTTGAGTGCCCCAAAATAGGCGATGATGAACTGGGGGCAATTGGGCATCATCAGGGCAACGCGTTCTCCTTTTTTGAGGCCCAGCTTCTGCAGGCCAGCCGCGCAACGATTAACATGCTCGAGCAGTTGAGCGTAGGTCATCTGCATTCCAAAGTAGATTAAAGCGGTTTGCCCGGAAAAGGCTTTGGCGCTTTCTTCCAACATGGTGGGCAGCGTCTCCTTTGGAAACGTCAACCGAACCGATGTTTTATCGGCATGATTCCGTTGCACTGAACCTTGGCCGTTGGTTCCTGGAAAGGGCGAAGATTTTCTCATAATAATTGTCAAACTGCGTGAATGCGTTTTTCTTCACCGACCCATTCCCGTTCGCGCAGCAGGAATTTTTGGGTTTTGCCTGTGCCGGTTTTCGGCAAGGAATCGATGAAGTCTATGGCCGAGGGACATTTAAAAACGGCCAGGTGCTGGCGACAAAAGTGGATAAGTTCACGCGCCTTGACCTGGAGGCCTGGCCTCAGCACAACAAATGCTTTAGGAGTTTCTCCCCAGCGCTCGTGGGGAACCCCGACAACCGCGACATCGGCCACAGCGGGGTGCATGGTGAGCGTTTGCTCGACTTCCGAGGACGACACATTATCCCCGCCTACAACAATAATTTCTCGAAGCCGATCCCGCAGTTCAATATATCCATCCGGGTGAACAACCGCCAGATCCCCACTATGAAACCAGCCGCCGCGGAAGTCGCGCGCAGTTGCCTCGGGTTCTTTATAGTATCCTTTCATCACCGTGGCTCCACGCATAATAACTTCCCCTATACTGCGTCCATCCCGCCGGGTATCCCGCATGTTTTCATCCACCACTCGCACAGAATCGCCCATGATCGAGGGCACGCCCTGACGAGCCAGTAATTTGGCCTCTTCACGAATTGGTAGTTTGCGCCACTCCGGTTGCGGTTCGCAGATCGTGCAGGGTCCATAAGTTTCCGTCAGGCCATAGCCGTGGATGACCCGAATGCCTAGTTCCTGGGAGCGAGCGATGAGTGTGGGGGAAGGCTGGCTCCCGCCAATGCCAAAAACCAGCGGTTGCTTCACCGCTTTGGGCCGCTGAGGATGTTCGAGCAGCGCCGCAAACATGTTCGGTGAGCCGGACAAATGCGTCACACCTTCCCTCTCGATTAACTCCCATACCTTGCCTGGATCAAATTTGCGCAGACAGATGTGAGTTCCTGCGACAGCGGTAACGGCCCAGGCATAGCACCATCCATTGCAGTGAAACATGGGCAAAGTCCAAAGGTATTTCGTGTCGGACGTCAGCCTGCCTTCGATCACCTGGCCAATGGCATTGAGATACGCTCCGCGGTGGGCGATCATTACGCCTTTAGGTTTGCCGGTGGTGCCGCTGGTGTAGTTCAGACTCAACAATTCCTCTTCGTCGCGCAGAATAGGCGTCATCACCTTTGGGCTGCCACCGGCGAGAAACCGTTCATAATCAATTTCTCCAAGCGGTCTGGTACCACGCCCATCCGATATGTCGATCACTTCTTTCAAGCTGCCCAGATTGCCAAGAATAGGCCGTACTGCGCTGCTGAAATCAGAATCGGCAAACAGGAACTTGGCATTCGAATGATTAAGAATGTAGGCGATCTCCCCGGCGGTGAATCGCACGTTGAGGGGCACCAGAATTCCCCCGGCCAAAGCCACACCATAATGAGCTTCGAGCAGAGCCGGAGTGTTGGAACAAACAAATGCCACCCGGTCTCCCGGTTCCAATCCGGCACCCTTTAATGCCCAGGCCAGACGATTCACCCGGTCACGAAACTCAGCATAGCTGAAAGATTGCTCCTGGAATTGGATCGCAACTTTATTCGGAAACACCAGGGCACTCCGGTCTAAGAACTTTTGGGGCGTCAGTAATCCTTCTGGTGCGGCATGGTTCTCCATGCAGTCTGACTCTGGTCCTGGTCCAGAAATAATTTGGATGGCAGAGCGTTGCGTTGTTCCGTTCTCAGAAGGGACCGGAAAAGGCCTTTGCTCGACAAACTCGATGAAAGCCCGCGCCGCTGAGGAAAGTTCTTTCCCCCTCCGATGAATGAGGCCGACTTCACGCACCCGTTTTGGCTCGCGGATGGGGACGGCTACCACCCCTTCACGCAATGCGCACGCATCAAGCTGTGGCAAAAGCAAAACGCCAAGACCGGCCTGCACCAAGGCTATCTTGGTTTCCTGTTCGGTGCATTCACAGGCGATTCGTGGCTCAAAGCCAGCGCTCCGGCACGCTTCAATGGTCTGCTGCCGCGACTCGCCTCGCTTCACAATAAATGAATCTTTTTCCAATTGTTGAAGGCTGATGTTCTTTTTCCCGGCGAGCGAATGATCGCCAGGAACCACCGCATAAAACGGCTCATTCCAAATCTCGCTTACAGCAAAAAGTTGATTATTTGTTGGCAGTTCTAAAAACCCCAATTCAGCGGTGGCCTCTTCAATCAAGGCCGCGACCCCTTGGGAGTTTTCTTCATGGGTCATCAGATTCAGGCAGGGGAAGGTCGTGCGAAATTCCCGTAAAATCGCCGGCAGCCAACGGGCCCCCACCGAAGGGATAAATGCGATACTTAAGCGTCCGGCTCTTAATTCCGAAACCTCCGCAACGGATTGCTTCACTGAATCAGCCATGATCAGAAGAGCCTGCGCCTTTTGGAAGAGCATTTCCCCCGCCGGCGTCATTAATGTTTCCTTTTGCCCGCGGTTAAACAAACGCGTACCCAATTCCTTCTCTAGCTTTTTGATTTGCAAACTCAAAGCAGGCGTCGCGAGATTCAACCGCTTGCCAGCACGAGTAAAATTTCGATTCCGAGCCACCTCAATGAAATATTGGAGCTGATATAATTCCATTTGACAGGTATGTCGGCTATTTTAATGAGTCCTTCATTTTTTTCAAACATTTATATTAGCTCGTAACGTTTTGCTTTATGTTAATAGGCGTGATTTTGGAAGGGGAAGCGGCGTTTATACTAGCGACCTTGGGCAATAAACCCCAGTGAAGAGAGCAAATTTCCGGTTTAGTCTTTCAATTGAAGTTGGAAAACTTCAAAAAAACATCAGGAGATTTACCAGTATGTTAAGATGGGCAGCAACTTTCCTCGTCATAGCCATTATCGCTGCATTACTTGGGTTTACCGGTATAGCCGGCGCAGCTGCAGAAATCGCAAGATTTTTGTTCTTCCTGTTTATTGCGATCTTTGTAGTACTTTTTCTTCTTGTGATCTTTACGGGAAGAAAGGTGTTTTAAGTTTGAACAGGGGCTAAGGCAATAAGCGCGCCTGGCGTCTTTATGCCGGAACGCTGGTCTCGGAAGCTGGCAAATTTAATAACTCCAGCACTTCTCCGCCGCTGAGAGTTTCGCGTTGTAATAAGGCTTGCGCCAGCCGGTGCGTGTTTTCTTTTTGGTTCAAAATCGCCTGATGTGCCGCATGGTCGGCGTCTGCCAATAACCGATTGATTTCAAACTCGGCACCCTGCTTTTCCTGCTCATAGTAAAGTTTTTCGCCCATTCCCCATTCGTGAATCATCTTTCGGGCAATCTTTCGGGCCATGTCGAGGTCGCCAGCGGCGCCATTGGTAGTGGAATCGTAAAAAGTTTTTTCGGCTGCTCGCCCCCCCATAAGGACCAACAATTCTTCCAACAAGAACTTTTTACTTTGAAGATTCTGATCTTCGTCAGGCAATAGCGCGGTAACGCCCAGGGCAGCTCCACGGGGGACAATACTCACCTTATACAAAGGGGGCAGGAGCGAGGTCTGCAAATGAAGGATCGTGTGTCCTGCTTCATGGTAAGCTACCATTTCTCGTTCCTGTTGCTTGAGCACCATGGATTTGCGTTCCCGTCCGAAGCGCACTTTGTCGCGCGCACCTTCCAAATCGGCCAAGGTGATTGAACCCGAATCTCGCTGCGCGCAAAGGATCGCAGCCTCATTGATCAGGTTTGCCAAATCCGCACCCGACATGCCAGGAGTCGTCTGCGCTATGGCATTCAAAACCTGCTCTTGATCTACAATAGGCTTTCCTTGTGCATGCGTTTCGAGGATAGCGCGGCGCCCTTTCATATCGGGATAAGGCACATACACCTTACGATCGAAACGGCCCGGACGGAGCAATGCGTCATCCAAATCCTCCGGCCGATTCGTTGCGGCAAGAACAACAATGCCCTGGCTGCTCTCGAACCCGTCCATGGCCGCCAGTAACGCGTTGATGGTCTGTTGTTGCTCGCCATGCGTGTCAAACTTCCGGTTTTTCCCGACACAATCTATTTCATCGATAAAAATAATTGCCGGCTTGTTTTTGGCGGCTTGCCGAAAGAGCTGGCGCACACGTTTGGCGCCCACCCCAACGAACACCTCTGCAAAATCACTTCCATGAACGCTGAAAAAACTGGCTTTGGCCTCTGAAGCAACAGCCTTGGCCAGCATTGTTTTGCCTGTTCCGGGCGGGCCAATCAGAAGCACACCTTTCGGCAATATGCCTCCTACGCGCTGAAATTTCTTGGGATCCCGTAAGAAATGGACAATTTCCTGCACCTCGCTCTTAGCCTCTTCAATGCCTGCTACGTCGCAAAGGTTAACCTCTGGCAATTCCCTTATCTGAGTGTTCCTTCCTTTGCCAATATTAGTTTGATAAACAACCATCATGATCACCAGGCCGCAAATGACCAGGCTGGAAATAAGGTTTACCCATTGGCCTCGCAAACTGGTGTCTGGCATCTCCACTCGAACAGATTTGTCGGAAAAGAACTTTTTCGCTTGAGATTCATCCAAATGAGTCGTGACGAACACCTTCTCAGTGTCTTTGCCTTTTTTGATTATTCCTTCGACATGGTAAATGCCGGCATAAGTCGTCGGGAGCAAAATAGCCTTTTTCAGAGAACCTGATTCAAGCAACGCCTCCATCTCAACACGAGTAATCTCTCGACTGGGGACGCGCATTATAAACGCCGCTAGTAAAACAATTCCGATCATCAGGAGTCCCAACCCTACCAACAATCGGGGGTTCTTCAGAATTCTCATAGCAAATCGTTGCATGAGAATACATTCGCGCCGCGGCGATTATAAGAAATCGGAGGCCGGATAATTTCAATGTCAGTGTTTGGACTACACCGGGACGCCGCTCGTCGAGCTGGAGAGGCAGATCGGTTTCTTCACTCGACAGTCAGCATACAAGTTTGGACACTTGACCTTATGTCCATAGTGGCCCAGGAACTTCGTAAGGCGCGAGAGACACAAAAGCTCACCCTTAACCAGGCAGCGGAGATAACAAAAATCCGCTCGGATCATCTGGAGGCACTCGAAGAGGGCCGTTTCGAAGTTTTCCCAGCGACCGTTTATGTGCGCGGTTCTGTGCGGACGTATGCGACTTTGTTGAAACTGGACGTGCCAAGTGTCATGGCCAGCCTCGATTCAGAGCTGTCTAAAAAGGGGGTTTTTACCCAAACTACACCGGTACCTGGGTCGCGCGGGATTCTCGACTTTGCAATGTTGCAGCTTTCGAAGCTGAACTGGAGAACGTCGCTGGGACTTGTGGGGGGAGTGTTACTGGTTTTCATTTTGACCTTCACCTACTTCTTTTGGCGGCATCAGCGTTCGGCGGATCCCCTGAAAAACCTTAAACCAGGCCTTTATCATTCCACGCAGAGTCTCTCCGGTCAAACCTTGCCCTTACCAGCTCCGAAGCGCTGATCGAAACATCGGGATAGTAGCTTTCCCTCAAGTTCCTGGTAACTCTCCGAATCGAATTCAAAGATCGTGCAGATAAAGTGAGCGGTTCTTCCATAGATACAACCAGCCTGAAAGAAAAGTCAATGCCACCGCGACCCACTTGGCAGCTTCTGTGAACCAAAACGACCAGGGAGCATTGGCGAAGAGGTGCCAGCCAAATATGATTTCGCCAACTTTTCCCCATTGCGGGTAACTTGCCACCACGAGGATTGAGATAATTGCCACGATTTGGGAAACCGTTTTGTGTTTGCCGTATCCCTCCGCTGCCAAAACGACATTCTTGGAAGCAGCCAGCAGCCGCAGTCCGGTAATTGCCAGTTCGCGGGCGACAATAATCACGACCATCCATGCCGAAATCCATTTTAATCCCACAAAGGCAATAAACGCGGAGCAGACCATGATTTTGTCCGCCAAAGGGTCCATCAGAATTCCGAAATTCGTGATCAGCTTGTTGCGCCGGGCGATTTGACCATCGAGGAAATCGGTAATGCCCCCAGCGACAAAAAGAGCGAGAGCGATGGTTTCGTGAAATGGCATTTGCGAGAACATGACCACCAGAAAGGCAACGGTGAGAAGGAAACGGGAAATGGTTAGTTTGTTAGGCAAATTCATTCAATACTTCGCAAAATACGTTTGAGAACGCGGCGTTTTAGTGTTTTAACCGCACACGATTCGTTGCCAACCGGGAACTGGTCCACAACACGCCTGGCCGCAGGTTTTCTCTGAAAAACAGGGACAGCCAGGTTGATTCGATTCGACTTAAGCTGGCTCGGCTATCAGGTCATAGTCAGTGTGACCTATGATCTTCACTTTCGAAAAACTTCCCAAGGGAAGATGGCCGCGAATGTATACGCGACAATCAATGTCTGGCGCATCCGCTTCGCCTCGGGCGACCAAGTACCGGCCGTGGAGTTCGTTCGCCGAACTATCTTCAGAACGTATCAAACCGTGTTCCCACGAATGAAGTTGCGCGCTTTTATCGTCATTGACCTCGTTTTCGACCAGGACCTTTAAAGTGCGCCCAACGAACGAGCGTGCGACTTCCACTGCGATCTCATGCTGCACCCTCATTGCCTGAGCTCGCCTCTGATTTTTTATCCGGGCAGAAATTTGGCCTACCATGGCACCTGCTCGCGTGCCTTGCTGTTGAGAATAAGCAAAAATCCCTAACCTTTCAAATCTGGCTTCCCGAATAAAATCGAGAAGGGTTTCGAAGCACGCCTGAGTCTCACCTGGAAAGCCGACGATGAAGGTCGTGCGCAAAGCAATCCCAGGAATGCCGGCGCGGATTCGACGCACCAAATCCACGATGTGTTGCTGGGACGTTTCGCGCCGCATCCGTTCCAGCATATTTTCATGAATATGTTGCAGGGGAATATCCACATAGCGGGCGACTTTTGGACATTCGGCGATCGTACCGATCAACTCGTCTGTCCAATGAGCTGGATGCGTGTAGAGCAGGCGTATCCAAAAATCCCCAGGCAATCCATTCAACTCGCGCAGCAAAGTGCAGATGGTGGTTGCTTGCTCTGGCAGAGCCTGAACCGCCTTATGGAAGTTCTCCGGAGACGAAATCGATGGCCGATGATTAGCCCGCAGATCCAGACCATAATAGGTCGAGTCCTGGGAGATCAGATTGATTTCCTTCACTCCTTCCCCGATGAGTGAGCGGACTTCCGCTACGACATCCGATTGCGGCCGGCTCCGATGAGAACCGCGCATTCGGGGAATAATGCAAAAACTGCATGGATGATTGCAGCCTTCGGCAATCTTGACATAAGCAAAATGTCGTGGGGTGAGGCGGAAACGCGGCGTGGCATAGTCTGGGATATAACTGGGCCTGGCAGTTACGTTAACCAAAGACGTGCTCGGTGAAGCAGCAGAAGTTTTGAGGAGTGGGCCGCCGATCCTGGATTTGCTTCTCGCTCGGGATGGGAGCTTTGGAACCTGCGGAGCTGTCGTTAACCGAGCCGCGAGTTTGCTGCGTCTGCGGGCCAGCGCAGTCTCAACGATATCGGTAATGGAAGAAACCTGGTCGATCCCCATGAAGACATCGACCTCGGGCAGAAGTTTGGGAAGGTCCTCGCGAAATCGCTGCGGCAGACAGCCCGAAACGATTAAGCCCTGACCGCGGTTCTTTGCTTCGCGCAGTTCGGAGGATTCCAGGATCGCATCGACACTTTCTTCTTGCGCTGAATCAATGAATGAACAGGTATTGACGATTACCACGTCCGCTTCGCTGGCATCGTTTGTAACCTCGACGCCATCTTTGAGCAGGGTTCCAAGCATGATTTCGGCGTCCGCCAAATTCTTGGCGCACCCCAGCGAGATCAAGCCAACCCGCACCGGACGGTTTATGGAATCTTCAGTTTTCAAAACCAGAGTCTAAGGTATGAGAGGCCTTTGGGCAACTTCGAGAAAGGGGCTAAGCGACACCACCCATCTCGGGACACTTATCAGCCATAGCGATACGGCCGTTCCATTGGGAAACTATCAGTTAGATGACGCACCTCCCGCACTTCTCCGCAATTCAACAACACCTCGACAATATCGAACCGGACCTTCACCGTGGGATTCTTGAGGAGCCGCAGATAATCGAGGGCTGCGCGCGTGAGCCGTTGGCGCCTTTCCTTATCCACTGCCTTTGCAGGTCTAACCCAATCCTCCGAAGAACGGGTTTTCACTTCAATGAAAACCAGGCAATCGTGATCTCGAAAAATGAGGTCGAGTTCACCACGTTCCGTGCGAAAATTTGCGGTGAGGAATTTCAGGCCGTGCCGTTTCAAATAGCGCTTTGCCGCCCGCTCGCCCAGTTGTCCGTGACGCAAATGAACAGGCAGTTCTCTTGGGCACCACAATCGGCGCAATTTGTTAATTAAAGATCGAGTGTTTGGCACGGATTTCTTTGATTGCAGCCCCACTCCCTTCTATAACTCTCGCATTGGCAACACAAACCAATTTGTTCCGGCCCTGCCCGCTGTGTGGACACAACGCTTCTGGAGCGTACCTTCAGAAAGACGGGGTAGCGCTTGTCCAATGTCGCGATTGCGCGATGATTTATGTAAACCCGGTGCCGGCAGAGTTTGCTTCGGGGGAGTATTACGATCAGGTCGCCGCCGAATACTACCTTTCTCCAGATAAACTGGAAAGTGATTACGCAGATGTGCGTTTCCAGCGCGAGTTGCGTTTTTTCAGAAACTATTGCCTGCGCGGAACTGTGCTGGATGTGGGTTGTTCCTCCGGGGCTTTTTTGTTCCAACTAAAGCGCCGTTTTTCTCAGGATTATCAGGTGTTGGGCACAGATGTCAGCGGCCCGCCCCTGGCTTATGCGGAATCGCGTGGAATTCCCATTGTACGAGGGAGTTTTCTCGACATGACTCCCGGCGAACGCAAGTTCGATGCAATCACCTTCTGGGCTGTCCTCGAACACGTGGCGGAGCCGAGGTTATTTGTCGAGAAAGCGGCTGCCTTGCTCAATCCTGGCGGCTTTTGTTTCGTCTTGGTACCGAACATGAAATCTCTTGCCGTGCGTTTGCTGGCTTCCCGCTATCGTTATATTTACCCTCAACATCTTAATTATTTCACTGCATCCACTTTGAAACAGCTTGTTGAAAAGGAGTTTGTCGTCCTGGACCTGCGTTCCATGCATTTTAATCCTATGGTCATCTGGCAGGATTGGCGTCGACGAGGCGTGGCCGTTTCAAACAAGGAACGCGGTGAACTTCTCAAACGGACAACCGCTTACAAGCAAAACCCGATGCTTCGGCCTGCCAAGACCCTCTACCAAATCGCGGAAAATCTACTCGGAGTGTTCGGGTTGGCAGACAATCTAGCAGTCGGGTTGCAGAAAAGAGGGAGCCGATAATACTCCGCATTGTGACCAATGCGTGGACTTCCAGCCCCAATCTCTTTTTCGCGGTGAAAGTTTGCCGAAAGGGGTGGGTTTTATTACAAAGCACTTCAACAAAAACGATCATGACGGCCAACCAACTCCGCAACGCAGCACGCGAACACGGTACACCTGTAGTGGTGATTGACCACAACGCACTCCGGAAGAATTACGCCACGTTCAAAAAACATCTTCCAAAAGTGCAGGTGTACTATGCGGTCAAAGCCAATGCTGAACCGGCGATCGTCCGAACTTTGTATCAGGCTGGGGCAAGTTTTGATGTGGCGTCGTTGCCGGAATTCATGCTCGTTTATGATAACATCAAGCACCTGCCACCAAAGCAGCAACAAGATTTCATCTGGGATAAGATCATTTATGCCAATCCCACCAAGCCAAAAGAAACGTTGCAAGCGCTCGACCAATACAAGCCGCTGGTGACTTATGACAACCTGGCTGAACTGAAAAAGATCAAAGAATACGCCCCTCACGCAGGCGTCGTATTGCGGTTGCGTGTCCCGAACACTGGCTCGATGGTCGAGCTCTCTTCCAAGTTCGGCTGCGATCCGGGCGAGGCTGTGGACCTGATTTTGGCTGCTTTCAAAATGAATCTAGTGGTCGAAGGGCTTAGTTTTCACGTGGGAAGCCAATGCACGAATTTTGAGAACTTCGTTCAAGGTCTGGAAATGTCAGCCGCAGTTTTGCGCGAGGCAAAATCGCGCGGCCATGAGATCAAGATCCTGGATATTGGCGGAGGATTTCCCGCGCCCTATAACAAACATGTTCGGCCTTTCAGCGAACTTGCCTCCAAAATTAATTCCGAAATCGAAAGGTTGTTCCCAAAGCACATCGAGATTTTAGCCGAGCCAGGCCGATTCCTGGTGGCGACGGCGGCAACCGCAGTGGCCCGTATTATTGGGAAGGCCGTTCGAGATGGGAAACGGTGCTATTATATCGACGATAGCGTTTATCACACCTTCAGTGGAATTATCTTCGACCATTGCCCATATCACTTTACAGCTTTTCGCAAAGGCAAAACAGAAATCTGTTCTGTGTTTGGTCAAACCTGCGATGCTTTGGACACCATTTCTCTCTCAGAAGAACTGCCTGAACTGGAAATTGAAGACCTGGTTTATTCTGAAAATATCGGTGCATACAGCAGTGCTTCCGCAACATGGTTCAACGGATTCCCGCCTGCAAAAATCGTGCATCTGAACATTTAGGATGAGTTAACCCGCGCGAATGAGATTGCCGAAGAGGAAAAATCCCGCTTAGATTTGTGTGTGGAGCAGGATTTAGAGCTTCATTCAGAATTGGCGACAGAGACGGACTCCTCAAAACCCATCACCTATTATTTTGAAGGCAATGTTCCGCCTGTCGGCGTTTCGTTTGCTTACAAGGTGGGACTAGGAGTTGTTCTCATGGCCATGATCGCCTTGCCATTATTCTATGTGGCTATCGTCACATTCGCGGGGTGGACAGTTTACCTTTATGCAACTTGGGGTTGGAGACTCCTAAGCTCGCTTCGCCACTTCCATGTTGGATTGCTATTCATTTATGTGGCGCCACTTGTCGCCGGTGTGATCCTGGTATGTTTCATGATCAAACCGATATTTTCAGGGTTCCGTTTCCGTCAACTGAGCATCCCGATCGGCCACGTCGAAAACCCCGAACTTTTTCGATTTATCGGTCAACTTTGTCAATTGCTTGGTGCACCGATTCCCAGCCGGGTAGATGTGCAGTTGGGCGTTAATGCTTCTGCTGGATTCCGTGCCGGGTTTTCAAGCCTGTTTGGAAACGACATTATGTTGACGCTTGGGTTGCCATTGATTGCCGGCCTGAATTGCAGCGAATTGGCTGGTGTGCTGGCCCATGAGTTGGGCCACTTTCGGCAACGGGTCGCTATGCGGTTTGGATATATCATCAACTCTATCAATCGATGGTTCGGACGAGCGGTCTATCAGCGGGATGAACTTGACGCCGCGCTCGAGGAGCTAGCTGAATCCAGCGGCTTTGGCATCCTCATATTTTTGCTGGCCCGAATCGCCATTGGTATCACGAGGGGAATACTATTCCTGTTTATGCTTTGCAGCCACGCGCTCAATTCCTTCATGTCGCGGCAAATGGAATTTCATGCCGATGCCTGTTCCCTGGCGGTCACGGGAACCGAGGTATTTCTCCACTTGCATCAAAAACTGAGGGTATTGGATTATTCAGAATCACAAGTTTTTGCTCAGCTCAAAGGGAGGGTTCAGCCGAAAATGCCGGACGACCTGAGCACTTATGTAGCCCTTATGGCTTCTCAATACGCCGGAGAAACACAGGGTAAGATATTTCACGCTGCGGCAAGCTATAAGTCAAAATGGTACGACAGCCATCCATCAGACGCCCGTCGCAGTGAGCGGGCTCGAAAAGCAAACCTTCCTGGCCTCATTCACGATACCCGGTCTGCCACTTGTCTGTTTGGCAATTTCTCTAAACTTTCGAAAGAACTTACCAGTATCTGTTATGGCAGTTTTAGGCGACCTATTACGCAAGCCCAACTCTTTCAAGTAGAGGTGCCGAATATTGGCGTTCCGGATACTGCGGCGCAAGAAGCAGCTATCAAACAATTTTTTGGTGGTCTTGGGCCCATGATGAAACCTTTATTGCTAGATAAGGAACGGCGGCGGCTTGCCCCCGGAAGCACGGGTGAGAAAATGGAGCAACTGCGGAATTTGAAACTATTGTTAGAAAACGGAAATTTGCTCGAGAGGCGCGAAGCTCTAAAACAAAGCGACGCTAAGGTGCTGCACGCGTTGCAACAGCAAGCCCTTCTACAGGCTGGCTTACTTTACTCTGAAGCCAGCAACGTCGTCGATCCAGAAGAGGCTGTTTTGCAAAGCAATGAGGATTGGAACAAACTTTGCGTTGAAGTTGAACCATTTGAAAATGCCGCCATCCAGCGGTTGACGCTTCTTTTGAGCTTGGTTCGGATTACTCCGGGAGTAGCGGGAACGGCAAATGCCGAACAGTTAACGGAAGAAGTAGCCAGCCTGCTGCATTTGTTCGGGGTGCTGAGCGCCACATTTCCTACGCTGCTTGTTTTGCGGAAGCAATTTGCCAAGCTTCAAGTGCTCCTGCCGTACCGGCACCAGGCAGGCGCTGAGTTGTTAGAGGCAGTACTTGAAAACGAAGCCGCCGAAACATCCAAACTCATTGAGCAGATTCACCATGCACTAGGAGCCACAGCCTATCCGTTTAAGCATGTCAGGACCAACATGTCTGTCGTAGATTATGCTCGAGCAAAGGAGTTCGACCCGGACACGGTGCGGATGACTTACAAAGAAGCGGAGAGCCATCTGCAACTGTTGTTTGCACTTTACCTGCAGGTGCTGGGCAGGCTGGCTGAAGTTGCATCCAGTGTGGAATCTGCGGCGGAAACCAATTTGAGAGCCCAAGATAAGGCACCCCGACCGGTTGTTCGCATTGAGAAGCGGGGGGTTTAATGGAACATTACTCGCGAGCCAGTTTCCCAGCGCAACCTCGGCCGAGTCAGACAGATTAAACCTGCTCTTGATGGGTGGTAAGCGCTATTAAGCAGTGATCCTAACACTCCTCGGTACCCCGAAGCGCCCAAGTTCGCGGGTTATTACCTGACACGCGCAAGTTTGCCGCCGCCTGGGGGGAGATGTAATTGCGAGCTCTTGACAGCGGTTTTGGACCACTTGCCAGTCGTGACATCGAACAATTCAAATTTGCGAGAACCAACCAAGCCCAAGGATACTTCAGCATTGTAATCCAGGTTCACGACAATCACGTGAGTAGGTTTGTTAACTTTTTGTTTGTTCGGCGCGGGCCCAAAAACACCGAGCAGCACGCCTTTCACAGGTTGAGGCGGTTTATATTCCGTGACTGGTAACGGTGGCTCGAGGTGGAACGGCGCATCCTTTGGCAAAGGTTCAGTGCCTGGAGGCAGCATCCCGCAATGATAGACTCCTTTACACTCAAATTGCTGCAATTGTGAAGCAATTTTCACGAATTCGCGATTTAACGTTTTGAGGGCATCATACAGGACGGTGGGGGTGCCGTCGGCATGCGCGATCATCCCGGTATGGCCTCCGCACGAATACACATAGTAAGAGATACCCTGGGCGCCGTATGCCATCGTGGTATAAACCAGATAACGCATCTCATCTGGTGTCGGGACACGCATGGAAGCCGACCAGGTCGCAGCTTGAACGATATTCAGAAAGGGGCGTTTCGCCTCCTCGGCAGCATGCCGGACCAGCGATAGGTTAAGAAAATAATCGGGAGTATCGCCTTTGACGGCGAATTGGTAATGGTCGTAGCTGATGAGCTGAGGTTTTACGATTTCGAGATACTGTTCCAAATGTTTCTTATAGGCCGCCACTTTATCCCCTTCGGTTCCAAGTTGGCCATTGTTGGCGTAAGTCGGAAAGAGATTGATATAGGCCATATGCTTAGGGTCGCGCTCGCGCAAATACGCTACTAATTTACCGAGGCCAGGGAAGTTCGTCGCGTTGGGCTCGTCGGTGACAAAGTAAGAATACAGAGCTGGGTGAGTTCGAACTCGAGCAATCAAAGCATCCAGTTTTTCTCGTTGGCTTGGTTGATCAAGATTTTCTGGAGCAATCAGGCCATCATGAAGCTCTGCGCGCAAGCCGTGCCGGAGGGCTATGTCCAGGTCCTTTTCAGTGCACCAAATGGTATTCCATCCGCCTTCGGCCATTTGTTGGGCAACTGCATCCGTCATTGGAGGCCCTGCCCAATAAGTAACGATGGGTGTGCCTAGGGTCCATTGCTGGTTGGCAATCTTACGGGGTTCTGATGCTGAAGCTGTGGCAATAAGAGCAAGGCCTAGATTAAGGGGCCAGAAGGATATGGGACGGAATGGGATCATGATTGGTAGATTTGCCTCCTTCTTTTCACAAGTTTTTCATTTTTGTCAATGTCAGCTTTTGGACCGCGGCTGTATGCGTAGACCGCCGCAGAGGCTACCGTTCTCGGTCATACCACAGAGAAAGCATCGGAAGGCTCTTTTTCTCTGTGCTCATGGCAGTGCAATTGTCGAAAATCACGCATTTTTAGCAAAATTTCTGCTGAAAAAAGTTTGTCTTCTCAGCGTTCTTCGTAGTGCAATAGCTCAAAACTCTTCATTTTTGCACAAATTTTAAGCGGCGATTTTCGTAAGCTGGGTCACGTCAGCTTTTCTGGCGGTCAATAGTGCTGTAATGGTGGTTCGTCCTTTGTCTG
>Ga0163163_10000120_pt1 | contig 83545 bp, 65 predicted proteins | sample S65metaG_FD_119766 | JGI IMG/M metagenome (GOLD analysis project Ga0163163, IMG submission 119766) | Switchgrass rhizosphere microbial communities from Kellogg Biological Station, Michigan, USA - S6-5 metaG | ecosystem: Host-associated > Plants > Roots > Rhizosphere > Soil | place: USA...
AGCCCTCACCGCGCTTGGCGCCGTACTGGGCGGCACATTGGCAGGCATCGACATGGCCGCGCTAAACGGTCACGACCGCGTTCAGCAATGCGAAGTGTTTTATTGTCTCGTCAATGGTCATGGCCTGGTTTTAAACAATGTCAATTCTCAAGGTTCCGGTTCAGCGTGGTACGACATTTTTCCAAGCACATTGTTTTATCAAATTGGCGCGCGCTATCCTGGCCGCGCTTCTCTGGAGACCAAAATGCGCGCCATCGCCGACAGCTGGTTGGCCGCCTTGCCGGTCCTGAGCAATAACTGGGAGCACACAGGCTTTAATTTCCAGACCATGACCCCGGTGAATGGAGCTTGGAAAGAACCGGATATGGCCATCGGCATCGCATGGCTCGAATACATGGCCTACGCTCAGTTCCGAGACACAAAGTATCTTGCAGGGGCCGACTTGTGCATGACCCAGATGAATAACCGGCCGACGAATCCATTTTATGAAACTCTGGGATTCTTCGGCCCGCCATTGGCCGCGCGCATGAACGCGGAATTGGGCCGTAGTTACTCGACAAGCAGGCATTTGAATTGGATTTTCTCTCCTGGGTCCGATGCCCGTCCCGGTTGGGGCTGCGAAAGCGCTCGTTGGGGAAGCTACGACGCGTATGGTCTCGCCGGCAGCACCACAGACACCAGCGGCTACGCCTTTTCGATGAATTCTTTCACGGCTGCTGGAATTATAGCCCCGGTGGCGCGTTACGAGCCGCAGTATGCGCGGTTGCTGGGCCGCTGGCTCCTGCACGTAGCAGCCAACGCAAACCTTTTTTACCCGAGTACGCTTCCCACCAATATGCAATCCAGTGGGGCATGGGTACAGCAAACCGGTGTGCAGAGCGTGAGTTATGAAGGGGTAAGGCATCTCGGCCCGACCACACCTTATGCCACTGGAGATGCAGCCTCTCCCATCCAGGACTTGAACCCATACGGAGCCTGGGGAAGCGGTTGGATGGCGGCACTTTTCCAAACTTCCAATGTGCCCGGCATTCTACGAATCGATTGTGTCGCTACCGAAGCTTTCGCGCCACCCGCTCATCAGACTTACTTGTTTTACAATCCTTATCTTAGTCCCATGCAGGTCACTCTCAACGTCGGAACAAATACGACGCATTTGTATGATGCGGTTGCCGGGGGTTTTCTTGCGACCAATGTGACCGGAAATGCAAACTTTACTGTGCCGGCGGACACCGCAGTTGTTCTGGTGGAGTGCCCCGCTACGGGTGCTATTAGTCAATCTGGACAGAGGTTACTGGTCAACGGGATCGTCATTGATTATTGGAACGGCTCTTTGGACTCTGATCACGACGAGTTGCCCGACTGGTGGGAAACCAGGTTCTCAGGAAATGCAACCAATATGCTGCCTCAGGGCCGCGCCTCCAACGGGTTTAGTAACCTGGAATCTTTCCGGCTGGGTCTGGATCCGACAAACCCGCTATCCACATTTCGCGCGACGGTTAATTTCCAGACCGGCTCCAGCCACCCTCAACTCACATGGTCCTCGGTCGGGGGCAAAACTTACTCGGTGGAATACGCAAATACCTTAACCTCCTCTGGCACAATTTTCACTCAGGCCCTGACAATAACAGAAACCAACGTAGCCGCCGGCGCGGAAAGCACAGAAACCTTCATCGACGACTACTCACTTACTGGTGGACCACCCGGGACGGGAAGCCGTTTCTACCGCGTCAGACTGGTGAACCCATGACCACACTCTCCACCTGGCTTTTGGGCGCCGTGCTGGTGCTGACGGTCGGAGCGCTCGTTATGACCGTCCGTTACGTGACTACGCGCAAAATGCAAGCACGCTTGGAAATTCTCGAACGACAGCGAGCCTTGGACCGGGAACGGGCTCGTATTGCTCGCGATCTCCATGATGATCTGGGCGCGAGTCTCACCCGAATCGCTCTGCTCAGTGAATTGGCCAAAGCGGATCTTCACCAACCCGAACTGGCGAGAACTCATTTGGACCAGATTTTCACTACCGTCAGCGGCCTGGCACGGGATCTCAACGAAATCGTTTGGGCCGTTAGCCCCGCCAACGACGACCTGGAACATTTCAGCGATCACATCTGCAAGTTCGCGCAGGATTACCTAAGCCTGGCCGGGATTCGCTGCCGTTTGGATTTTCCGGAATCGGTTCCGGCTTACCCGATGCCTTCTCCTGAGCGCCACAACCTTTTTCTAGCAGCCAAGGAAGCCTTGCACAATATCGTCAAGCATGCCGAAGCGGGCCAAGTCTGGATCCGGCTCAAGCTGGAATCGGGCGTCTTACTCCTGTTAGTCGAGGACGATGGCAAGGGCGGCGACACAAGCACTCTGGAAGGCAACGGTCAGTCCAACATGCAAAAACGCATGGAACAGCTCGGCGGCCGTTTTGCGCGGCAAACCGGTCCGGGCAACGGGACTATCGTGCGGCTGGAATTGCCGCTCAGGAACCATGATGTCAAACCTGGATGATTCTTTGATCACCGTGGCCGTTGTCGAGGACGATGCCCAGGTGCGGCAAAGCCTTGCGAACATTCTCAAGCGCGGCTCCGGCGTTGTTTGCGTAGGCGAGCATGGTAATGCCGAAGAGGCTGTTCGCGAAATCCCTCGGGTCCAACCCAAAGTAGTATTAATGGACATTAACCTGCCTGGAATGGACGGCGTCCATTGTGTGCGGCGGTTGAGCGAGCTGGCGCCTGCAACTCAGGTCGTTATGCTTACCGTTTACGACAACACCGATGCCATCTTCAACTCGTTGGCAGCCGGCGCTCATGGCTATTTGCTTAAGCCCATTAGTTCCGAGCAACTGCTCCTGGCGATTCGGGATGTTTATGCCGGTGGCGCTCCCATGACCAGTGACATTGCGCGCAAGGTGGTCCAGGCCTTCAAGCAACCGATGCCCGCTGCCTCCCAGACAGAGAGCCTTTCTGCCCGCGAGCAGGAAGTCCTTGATTTCCTGGCCAAAGGCTATCTTTACAAGGAAATCGCCGAGCAATTATCCATCAGCTACGGCACCGTTCACACCTATATCGAGCGGATCTTCAAGAAGCTGCACGTCCGTTCCCGCGCTCAGGCCGTGGCGAAATATCTTGGAGCGTGAGCCGGATGGCCTCATCAATGAACGGACTGGCCTGATTACTTCTAGCTCCTCAAGCAAGTGGGCTCTACCGAGCTTCGACTCGGCTCAGCCGTTTTGGCTCCTATTTCAAGTGTGCTGCAATTGGGAATTTCGGAGCTTTGACCTACCTGTGAGTTGTGAGGTCCCTCTGTCGGCAGAATAGCTGACTAGCGGGAATATAGTCTGCCTTTACCTTCTAGGCCGAACCCTGTGGAAGCCATCCGGCGCCATCGTCGGACCGGAGACCACCAACATGAAATTCAAAAAACCTCATATGAATGTCCGAGTCCGTGTCTTTTGTCTAACCGCACTGTTAATGATGGCAAGCAATCTTGCTGCCCGCGCTGACTTGCTCACCAACAACTTTTGGGTGAATCCGACTTTCGAGCTCGGCAGTAACCTCGACCAAACCGACGGCACCGTCTCAAATTGGAATCGTGGCGGCGGTGATCCCACCATCTGCCAGGTGATCACCAATAACTCTGTCAGTCCAACTCATTCCTTAGCCCTCGTGGATACCGATGGTAGCTATGGCGAGTGGTACTCCCAGGTTTCTCTCGTCGGCAACGCCAACCCAGGCGATGCGTTGGATCTCCAGTGGTATCAAATGTATAACCTCAGCGGCCCTGAGATGCGTTTAACTGTGCTGTTTTTTGACGCCAGCAACAACTTCCTCGCGGCAACTCACTTTGTCACCTCTGGCACGAGTAGCCCCGGATGGGTGAGCACCATCGCGGATTCGACGTTCACGAAGATGAACGGATCGGTGACAGTGCCGTGCGGCGGGGTGACGATGCAGGTCTCCCTGGTTTCCGGCGGAGACCAGGCCATCACTGGGGTCATGGTCATCGACGACCTGTCGGTGGCTGTCCATCCAACAAGCGTTGTGTACCCCTCGACTGTCCTGGCATGTAACTTTTTCCCGAACCCGACGTTTGAGGTGGGCGCTAATTTGGATAATCCCTCGAACGCGTCTCCGGCAAGTTGGTCGCGCGGCGGCGATGATCCCTCGATTGATCAGCTCACCACCAGTAACTCCGTCAGCCCCACCCACTCGCTGGCCCTGGTGGACAACTCCTTCGGTTACGGCGAATGGTACCAGTTCCTGCCCCTGTGCGGCATTGTGGCAGGCGACACGCTTCAAGTGCAATTCTTCCGCATCTACGACATCTTCGACGCGAATGGCGGGACGAACGCGAGTATGCGGTTGAGTCTCGCGTTCATCGATACGAATGGATTCACGCTGACGAACACTGATTTCAACGCATTCGGCCAAAGCCCAGGATGGCAGGGAAGCGTCGCCGCATCACCCTTCGAGCGGGTTACGGGCACCCTCGTCGTTCCTGCGGGCACCGTGCAACTTCGGGCTAACTTCGCCTCTGGCGGTGCCGGGTCCGTGAAGGGAACCATCGTGATTGACGATCTGTCCGTGGCGGTCGTAGACCGGGAAGCGCCCCAGGTGGCCTGTCAGCCCGCACCCAATCCCTCGGGCAAGAAAAATCCCCCTTCCGGCAAGAACGGCGACCAACGGAATCCGGATGGTTACTTCCAACTCCTGGCCAGAGACAATTGCGATCCGAACCCTGCCATTTACGTTCAGGATACGGGCAGCTCGTTTCGAGCCGGACCCTTTGCGGATGGTGACATTGTGAAGCTGGTTAGGAACCCCGGCGGTCCGGCGTTCTCCTCGGCCGGCACCTCACCGATCGTGGCGATTATCCATCTCATGGGGGATGGGTTGGAGATTGCTGTGGATGCCAACGGGAATGAGACCCTGGCGGCGAATGGCTGCCTGATGCAGAAGTGAGAACGGAGTAACTCGCGCAGCGCTGACTTGAGAACGGCGGGGGACATAACATCCCCTGCCGTTTTTATGGCGTAATAGTTGAGAGGCCGGGGGAAGACGTTGGCGCAACAGAGGTTGATCACAATGAGCAGGGGTCAATTCACAGCGGCACTGGCCGCTTGTCTGTTATGGCCGGGTTTGGCGATCCCCGGAATTGCGCCGGGGCCGGATACGTTTGGGTATACCGTCGGCTCGACGACGAACTTCAGCTTTCTCCAGATCACCAGCGGGAGCACTCGGGTGTTGAGGTTGGTCGATGATGCCGCGGCAACCAATATCAACATCGGCTTCACGTTCAACTTCTATGGGTCGGACTATACCACCGTGTCGATCAATGTGAACGGTTTGATGACATTCGGCGGAGCCAGTATCGACTACGCCAACGTCAATTTGACGACGAACTCGCCCACCGACAACCTGCCGAGCATCGCCGTCCTGTGGGACGATTGGGAAACCTTACCGGTGGGCACCGACGGTGTTTACTACAAGACCATCGGCACGGTTGGCAGCCGTCAGTTTATCGTTCAGTGGAACAAGCTCGAAGCGGTTAATGGCGACGGTACGAAAACGGTGATTTTTGAAGCCCGGCTGTTTGAAGGGAGCAACCGGATTCTGCTTTCGTATTTCGATACGGCTATCAGTGACGAAACGACATTGCCCCCGGACGCCGCCAGGTCAGGCGTGGGAGCCACGGTCGGGATCCGCGACATCAACGGCCAGACCAATAACCGAAATCTCCAGTGGTCATACAATCAAGCGGTGATTACGAACGGCCTGAACCTCCTTTTCGCCCCGCCCAATCGCTCGCCGATCGCCAACAATGACACCGCGACTAAGGCGGAGAACACGCCCGTCACCATCAATGTTCTCGCCAATGATAGCGACCCGGACGGCAATCCGTTGACGCTGGTTTCCGTCAGCCAGGTTACCAATGGCGTTGTCACGACTAACGCGAACGGCACGGTGACTTATTCGCCGGCCACGAATTTCTTGGGCCCGAATCATTTCACATACACGATTAGCGATGGCCAGGGTGGCACCGCGACCGGCATGGTGAGCGTCACGGTTACTCCGGCGTTGAAAATCAATTCCATCGCGCGCCAATTCAGCGGCAACATCGTGATCCTTTTTCAGGGAAACCCCGGAAGCAACTATGTGATGGAAGGATCCGCCGATTTTCTAATTTGGAGCAATCTGGGGAACTTATCCGAAGGTAACCCGGGCGTATTCCAATTTATAGATAGTGGAACCGCCGGAGTGGACAAGCGGTTTTACCGCGTGCTGGCGCCGTAGCCGGAGAAGCGCAAACGAACGGCGCCAGGAGTTGCGACTTCAGGGGATGGCGTTCTCCGTTTGCAAATCAGTTGAAGCCGGAGGGAGTCGGATCAGTCTGGGAGAGGATTTAGCGCCGAGTGGTTGAGGCTCGCTGGGATGTTCGCGCCACCTTTCCGTCTGTCGGCAGAATTGCCGACTGGTGAGAATTCAGCAGCCGTTTAAGTTTTTAGGCGAGCCCTGTGGTTAGCCATTCGGCACCGACGCCGGACGAACTCCCGTCGGCAACCATTAAAATAATCAATATGAGTATCCGAGTCGAGTTGCTTTGTATAACCGCGCTGTTAGCAGTGACCAGTCCAGCCCGCGCTGATTTGTTGCCCAACAATTTCTGGGTGAATTCAACTTTCGAGAGCGGCAGTAACCTCAACCAAACTAATGGCACGCTCTCAAATTGGATTCGGGGGGGCGATGACACAAATATCGATCAGGTGATCACCAATAACTCCGTGAGCTCAAGTCATTCCTTAGCCCTCATAGATACCGATGGTAGCTACGGCGAATGGTACTCTGACGTCACTCTTAGCGGCAACGCCACCAACGGCAACACGTTGAATATTCAGTGGTATGAAATGTGGAACTTGCCCGACGGTCCCGGCCCTGGGATCGAGATGCGCTTGACCGTGCAGTTCCTGGACGCCACCAACGGCATCGTTGGAGAAATCCACTTTGTCACCCCCAGCACGACTAATGCTAGTCCTGGATGGATGGGCACCATCGCGAGTTCGACGTTTACGAAGCGGAACGGAACGGCGACGGTACCCGCCGGCGCGGTGACGATGCGGTGTTCCCTGGTCTCCGGGGGTTCCTCAGACATCACCGGGGTCATCGTAATAGATGACCTGTCGGTGGCCGTCATTCCAGTAGTGACAGTTCTGCCTCCGACCATCCTGACCGGGAACTTTTTCCCGAACCCGACATTTGAGGTGGGCGTTAATTTGGATAATCCCTCGACCGCGGCTCCGTCGGGTAATTGGATTCGCGGCGGCAATGATCCCACAATTAATTTGGTCATCACCAATAACTCCGTCAGCCCCACACACTCCCTCGCCCTGGTGGATAACTCCAATGGCTACGGGGAATGGTATAATTTCTATACTCTCTCCGGCGTGGCCACCGGCGACGTGCTCGACGTGCAGTTCTTCCAACTCTACAACACGACGAACGGTAGTATGCGGTTGAGCTTCGCGTTCATCGATTCGATGGGTTTCACGCTGGCGAACACGGATTTCAACGCACCCACCAATGGATTGGGTGGCCAAAGCCCAGGCTGGGCGGGGAGCGTCGCCACATCGCCCTTCGAGCGGGTTTCGGGCCACCTCATCGTTCCCGCGGACACCGTGAAACTCCGGGTTAACTTCGCCTCCGGCGGTGCCGGATCCGTGACGGGCATCATGGTGATTGACGATTTGTCTGTCCGGATCAGCAAACCGGTCATTACGAGTATCGCATCGGACATCAGTGGCAAGACTCTCACCTGGGACAGTGTGCCTGGAAAAACCTATACTGTTCAGTTCACCTCCGCTCTCGGCTTGGGCTCGGCCACTGCCTGGACATCGCTCATTACCGGACTTTCTTCAGGGGGCCTTGAAACTTCGTATCAGGACACGGCAACGCATCCTGGCAAGATCGGATTCTATCAAGTTATCCAGGAATAAGCCAGGGACTCATATAGGAATTGCTTTTTCAACTCCGTTCCGACCGTAGCCATCCAACCGGTTCGCTCAAAAGCCCAGCGAAGGGATGTCAGGAGACTCCATGCGGCATTGGCGTCGCGTGTCAAAAACTCCAAAGCATCCAGCCACTTGTCCATCGGGTAATCATCACCACGACTGGTCGGTCTTGGTCAGGCGTGCTCTGCTTTCCAAATGCACGGTCGTCGCGCGATCAGCCACGATTTTAACCGGAACTGTAACCAGACCATGGCCGTTGTAGCGAGCTTTGATCTTGTAATTGCCCGGAGCAAGTTGAACCTCTTTCGGCTCTCCCAACGGCCCTGCCATGTTATGAACCATTTGCAAAAGAGTTCCATCCTCCGAGTAGATCTTATAGTCGCTGTAAAATCGGCGATATGGCAGATCATTAAAGTGAGCATGCACGTCCAACGCGGAAAAGACCACCAGAGTGCCATCGGATTTGGCATTCCCTCGTTCATTCGGAATGGAATCTATCGTATCCAGGACCACGGTTTGTCGTGAAACACAGCTTTCGTCTAAAAGCGCGACAGCGAACAATAGAAAGGTGATATATGGTTTCATGACGCCATTTCTGCCACGGGTCATCTTGAATTAAAAGTTTCTGAACAAATTTTAATTTTATATTCAGGGCTGCTTAATGAATGGCGGTTATGATTGTCTAACCATTACGACATGAGAGTGCTGCTCATCGAAGACGAAAAGAAAGTAGCTGAGTTTGTTGCCCGTGGTTTGCGGGCCGAGCGATTTGCGGTGGATACCGCTTTCGATGGACCGGCCGGGTGGGAAATGGCTTCGGAGGTGGATTATGATCTTATCATTTTGGACTTGATGTTGCCGGGCTTCAGCGGCACGGAAGTTCTGCGGCGTCTGAGGCGCAACAAGCGCAATGCTGCAGTGCTTGTGCTGACCGCGCGTGATGCAACCAGGGATAAGGTCGAGAACTTTGAGGCAGGGGCGGATGATTATCTCACCAAGCCATTCGCCTTCGCGGAGCTTCTTGTGCGGGTCAAAGCATTGCTGCGCCGCCCGCCGGTGACATCGAACCATTTGCTGCAGGTAGGCGATCTTGAAATTGATCGATTGACTCAGCAAGCGCGGCGCGGAGGCAAGCGGATCAACTTAACTGCCAAAGAATATGCTCTGCTCGAATACCTGGCTGCCAATGCCGGCAGAGTCCTTTCCCGAACGATGATTATCGAGCATGTTTGGGATCAGAGCTTTGAGGGACTTACCAACATTGTCGATGTCTACGTTCGTCATTTGCGGGCCAAGGTCGATGAGTCATTTCCGAAAAAATTGATTCGCACCATCCGCGGAACGGGATATTGCCTGGAAGAAGGGGGGCATGATGCATGAATACGCGCTCACTCAGGTTTCAGTTGGTTGTATGGTACGCCGCTTTGCTGGCCGCCTGTTTCATAGCATTGGGCGCCATCGCTTATTTACTGCTGCAAAACTCATTGATCGCTGCCTTGAAAGAGTCGCAGTGGCGGCGTGCAAGGCAAATTGGCCAGTTACTCCGTGAAGAAGTTCGCGAACATAATCTGGGGCGACTCGGGCAGGATGTCGAAACGCGCTATGCGCCGGGTTTCAACGATCGTTTTGTTCGTGTATCACGACGCGATGGAGAACTGATTTTTCTTTCCAAAGCGCCGAAGGATCAAAGCTTTGATCCCGCTGCAATGCCTCCAACTTCTTGGCCAGACCGGCCCGAAACGGCCCGGCAAACTCCACTGCTCGGCGGCCGTAAAATGCTCCTGGTCGCGCACATCGTTCAGGGTGTAGAAGGAGCCTCGTACCTGGTTGAAATAGGCGCGCCGATGGACCAGGTGCAATCCGACCTTCGCAAATGGCTGATCTTTCTTATGGCGATGCTGCCGGTATTTGCAGCGATCGCGCTGGGTGGAGGTTTGGCTCTTATCAATCGCGCTCTCTTACCGGTGGGCAGGATCGCGGTGAGCGCGGAACGAATCAGCTCTCAAAATTTAAGCGAACGTCTTCCGGAGACGCAGACCGGAGATGAGTTGGAGCGTCTTTCCATCGCTTTGAATCACATGATCGACCGGCTTGACCAGGCATTTCAATACTCCCAACGGTTCGTCGCCGATGCTTCGCATGAACTCCGCACCCCATTAACAGTTTTGCAGGGAGAATTGGAGTCGCTTCTGCAGGAGCCTCGTCTCCACCAACAATCGCGTGAACGACTGAGCAGTGCCATGGAAGAAGTCGAGAGACTCGCGCGCATTGTAGAAGGACTCTTTGCCATCTCGCGTTTGGACGCGGGAGAAGCGGCGGCGGAATGGGTCCGGTTCGATCTGGCGCGACTGGCGGCCTCCACAGCCGACCAAATGTCACTCTTAAGCGAAGATAAACAGATCAAACTCCAATGCCGGGAGGCAAAAGATGTTTGGGTCGAGGGAGACCGGGCCAGGATGAAACAAGTGGTGGTCAACCTTTTGGATAACGCTATCAAATACACTCCACCAGGAGGAGCCATCGATCTCAGTGTCACTGCTCGTGATAGCAAAGCAGTGCTTGAAGTGGCGGATAATGGCATCGGCATTTCGAATGAGATCTTGCCGCGTGTTTTCGAGCGATTTTTCCGAGTCGATAGCGCGCGGTCAAGAGAACAAGGCGGTGCAGGTCTTGGTCTTTCGATTGTGCGGTCCATTTGCACCGCACACCATGGACGCGTTGAAGCCTCCAGCACACCAGGACAGGGCAGCGTTTTTCGAGTCGAATTACCTTTGGCCGCATCGGTAAAGAAAAACGGAGATCACCAATCATGAGCGCTGAGTTTGCTCCCCCGCCGTCGGACCTCTCTCAAACTTCTCCCATAGAGATAGACGAAGGACCATCCCCTCCTCAAAAGCCGCTGGCGGCGAATCCTCCTGGCTTTCCCAGGAATTTTCTTTTCTGGCGGATTCTATGGCGAAAAGACCTGCGGATGATCCTGATCATTGTTTTGGCAGCAGTTTCGATCCCCATTTGGCGCGCGAGCACAGGGCACGCAAAAACAAGTCATGCGTTGCTTCCGGCTGCGGTTCGAATTGCTGTGGCGAAGGTCACTCGGGAGGATTTGGTTCAGGAATTGGTCTGTGATGCTGAACTGCGCCCCTATCAGGAGGTCGATCTCCATGCAAAAGTCGCGGGTTACCTTGAAAAAATTTATGTGGATATAGGAGATCGTGTCGAGGCGGGCCAACTGATTGCCACAATCGAAGTCCCTGAATTAGGCGATGACATCACCCGCGCTCGGGCTGCATTAAACCGCAGCCATGAGGAGGTGCGGCGAGCACAAGCGGCTGATGACGATGCGCGACTCGTTTACACACGGTTGGAGTCTGTCGATAAAGCGCAGCCCAACCTCATCGCTCAGCAGGACTTGGATGCTGCGCTGCAAAAGCAGCGGGGAACCGCCTCGACAGTTGCCGCGGCCAGGGCTGAAGTGGATGTGACTACCGCCGAAGTCAACAAGCTGTTGACTATGCAGAAGTATTCAAAAATCTCCGCTCCTTTTGGCGGGGTAATCACCAAACGCTATGCCGATCCGGGGGCCCTTATCCAGGCGGGAACTTCCTCCAGCACGCAGACACTTCCTTTGGTTCGACTTTCTCAAAACGATCGTTTGCGCTTAAGCATACCGGTCTCTGTTTCTCACGTGTCGAAAATCAACATAGGTGATCCGGTTTCCATCCAGGTTGCCGCCTTGGGAGCAACTTTGAAGGGAACCATTGCACGTTCGACGCGGAAAGTCGAAACAACGACCCGCACAATGGATGTGGAGGTCGATGTGCCTAACTCTGAATTAAAACTGATCCCCGGGATGTATGCCTCAGCGATGCTCCGGTTGGACCACTGTGAAAAGACCCTTGCGGTGCCGGTGGAAGCAGTTTCTCGAAAGGATGCATGCACGGTTTTTGTTGTGATTAAACAAAACAAAATCGAAGAACGCCTGGTCACGTTGGGTATGGAGACACCGCATAAACTTCAAGTGCTATCCGGTCTTAGCGAAAACGACCTGGTAATGATCGGTAGCCGGGCACAAATCAAACCGGGCCAACAAATCGAACCCAGGCTGCTCGAAGAACACGCGTCAGCAGAATGAAAGAATTAAGACCGGAACAGTTCGAAGCCATTCGTCGCCTCGATACCTGCACGGTTTCCAATGCCGTCGAAACCTTCGAAATCAGATTGCGCAACGAAGGGTACACAGATACCAGCGTTCGGTGTATGTTTCCCAACATGCGGTCGATGCTGGGCAATGCAGTCACCGCAAGCATTCGCTGTTCCGGTCCTCCTCCCGACATGCGCGCTTACCTGGAACGAACGGACTGGTGGGATCACATACTCTCGGTTCCTCCGCCCCGGGTCGTTGTTATTCAGGATATCGATTCAAAACCGGGTAGAGGCGCTTTTTTGGGGGAGGTGCATGCCAATATCCTGATGGCGCTTGATTGTGTGGGAGCCGTGACCAATGGCGCGGTGCGCGATTTGCCGGCAGTTGCTGCCATGGGGTTTCATTTCTTTGCCCAAAACGCCTGCGTTTCCCACTCTTACACGCATATAGTGGAAATTGGAAAACCTGTCCACATCGGCGGGCTCAAAGTGCATCCCGGGGATCTGATCCAGGGTGATTGTCATGGCGTGCTTTCGATTCCCAGGGAAGTTGCTGCTGATATTCCTGCGGTTGCCGAACGTATTATGGATAAGGAACGGAAATTGATTGGCTTATGCCGTGTCCCTGATTTTTCCGTGGAAAAACTGCGGGCTGTCGTAAGGGAGAATATCTGAGGCTCGCGATGATCTCTCTCTGGTAAATCCAAACATATGTCCCGCTTTGCTTTGCGTTATCCGTATCTCGTCATCGTCTTATGCCTGATCACGTGCGTCGTTGGGGTTACCAGTTTAATCAGGATGCCAGTGGATTTGTTTCCACCAATTAAGATTCCGGTAGTAGTTGTTGCAACGTTTTTTAACGGCATGCCGCCGGAACAAATTGAGAACGACATCACCGGACGATTTGAACGATTTTTTACCCTGGCCAGCGGTATTGATCATATCGAATCCCGCTCGCTTCCTGGCGTGAGCCTGATCAAAGTGTATTTCCAACCGGGTATGAACGCCGATAACGCCGTGAGTGTTATCGCCAATTTGGCCTCCGCAAATCTTCGACGCCTTCCTCCCGGCACTTTGCCTCCGGTAGTCCTGAAGTTCGATGCGTCAAGTTTGCCGGTGTGTTTGGTGACTTTGAAAGGAGAGGGCATGAACGAAACGCAGTTGCGGGATCTCGGCCAGTACGCTGTTCGCAATCAAATCGCCAATGTTCCCGGAGCGTCTGTGCCCCAGCCTTTCGGGGGACGGTACCGGCAAATCATGGTGTATGTCGACCCGCTCAAACTTGAGGCTCATCAACTAAGCGTGATGGATGTAGTGCGGGCGGTAAACGATGCCAATCTGATCCTGCCGGCAGGAGATGTGCGGGTGGGGCCATTGGATTACAATATCTATTGCAATAGTCAGATCGAGAAGATGGAAGACATCAACCGTGTTCCGCTCAAAACGATCGGACATTCTTCTGTGCTGGTTGCGGATGTTGGAGAAGCCAAAGACGCTTCGCAGCTCCAAAACTGTATTGTGCGGGTTGATGGCCAAAAATCCGTTTACTTGCCCGTGCTTCGCCAGGGAGGAGATGCAAATACCATTGCGGTCGTTGAGGGTATCAAGAGCTCGGTTTCGCAATTGCTGGATGTTCCAAAGCAATTAGTTACCAAAGTGGTTTTTGACCAATCGGTATTTGTCCGAAACGCGATTGAGAATCTTATTCACGAAGGAGCGATCGGGCTGTTGCTCACCGGCCTTATGATCCTGATTTTTCTTGGCTCCATGCGGGCTACGATAGGGGTTTTTCTTTCAATACCGCTTTCCGCGCTTGCCACTTTCTTCGCGCTTTCGCTCGGTGGAGGAACGGTGAACACCATGATTCTGGGGGGATTAGCGCTCGCCTTTTCCCGTCTGATTGATAACTCCGTGGTGGTGCTTGAGAACATTTTCCGGCACTTGGAACTCGGAGAGACTCCCGAGATCGCCGCGGAAAAAGGAGGTCGCGAGGTTGCGCTGCCGGTCCTGGCGGCAACGCTCACAACGGTAGTGGTGTTCTTCCCGGTGACTTTTCTTTATGGCGTCAGCCGCTTCCTGTTTGCCGCCCTGGCGTTGGCAGTCGTTCTGTCGCTTTTCGCTTCTTATTTCGTGGCCATGACGGTGGTGCCATTGTTTTGCGCACGGTTTATCAAGGGCCATCAACACTCTGCACAGCCTTCCCAAACGGAGGCACTGGCCCCCTCTTCTCCAGCTTCCTGGGGCTCACGATTTAACGTGTGGTTCAACAAAAAATTTGCCCGTTTGCTGGATGGTTACGAACACGCACTCGGATTCGCGCTTCTTCGCCCTGTTGCAACTGTCGTTGGTCTCGTTGGCTTGTTTCTCCTGAGCTTTGGTCTGACTCCATTTATCGGCGTTGCCTATTTTCCCCGGACAGACCCGGCGCAATTTGTGATTAATGTGAAAGCGCCGACCGGCACGCGCCTTGAAAGAACCGAGGAGTTGGTCAACAAAGTGGAGCAAATTGTCCGGCAGGAAGTTTCAAGTCATGATCTTGGCGTGGTGGTGGCCAACATCGGTGTAACGCCAGGGTTTTCCTCAATGTACACGCCAAATTCCGCTCAACACACAGCGTTTGTTCAAGCGAGCCTGAAACAGGATCACAAGATCGGCAGCTACCAGTATATGAATCGGATTCGCAAAAGATTGGCGAATGAATTGCCGCAGCTCAGCTCGTACATCCAGGCTGGAGGGCTTGTGGATGCCGTGTTGAATCTCGGCTTACCTGCCCCCATCGACATCCAGGTCAGTGGCAGCGATATCGAAACCGCTCACCATATTGCCTCTGAGTTGGCCTCTGAAATTCGGGCCCTGCCGGGGGTCAGTGATGTATTGATCCCGCAGGATGTCGATTACCCGGCTCTGCAATTGGACATTGATCGCGAACGGGCCAGCCAGCTCGGACTTTCTTCAAAAGAAGTCGTAGGAAATGTCATTACCGCTTTGACCTCCGACCAGATGATTGCGCCCAGTTACTGGGTGGATCCCAGGAGCGGGAATGATTACATGCTCACAGTGCAGTACTATGAGGGCCAGGTCAAAAATCTCGCCGACCTTAGCGCGATACCGATCCGCTCAATGAACCGGCCTCGGGCATCCCGCCTCGACGCAGTTTGTGACATTCGGCATATCCACGCGCCGACGGAAGTGGATCATTACCAATTGCGACGAGAGATGGACGTCTATGTGGCAACTTCCGGTGAGGATTTGGGCAAGGTGATGAAACAAGTCAATGCCGTGATAGCCAGGACAACGTTACCCAAAGGGATTCGCTGTACAGTTCGAGGTTCAGTGCAAGGCATGCAGACCTCATTCAAGAGCTTTGGCTTGGGGTTGATTCTTTCTGTTCTGCTGGTCTATCTCATTCTCGTGGCGCAATTTAAATCCTGGATTGACCCACTGGTGATATTACTCGCCGTTCCTACAGGTCTGACTGGAGTGCTTGTTACTCTTCTTATTACCGGCACCACACTTAATGTCATGTCCCTGATGGGGGTTGTCATGATGGTCGGAATTGTCGTCTCAAACAGCATTCTGATCGTGGAATTCACACGGCGTCTTCGCGAGGACGGCAAACCCTTGCGCGAGGCAGTCGCGCTTGCCTGTCGGGTGCGGCTCCGTCCCGTGCTCATGACCTCCCTGGCCACCCTCCTTGGGCTGCTGCCAATGGCGGCGAAATTGGGAACTGGCAGCGAGGCCTATGCTCCCTTAGCAAGAGCCATCATTGGCGGCCTGTCCGTATCGGTGGTGCTTACCGTGTTCATTGTTCCGGCCGCTTACTTATTCGTCTACCGCAGGCAGGAGAACAGGAAAGACCAGCCTTTCTCAACTGCCGCATCATGATTTTCATGCAAATCAGAACGTCTTGGTTGAGCTTCCGGTTCGGGTTCATCCTTCTGGCGCTGCTGATCCAGTGTCAAGCCATGGTGGCGGAGCAGTTGCCAGAGTTGACTCTTGCACAAGCCCATGAAGCTGCGTTGCGGAACCATCCACGCATTACCGTTGCCGATCTTCGCGCCCTTGCAGCGCGCGAGGTCACCAGCCAAGCCCGGTCAGGTTTTTTTCCAAACCTCTCAGCGAATGTCGTGGCAGTCGGGACCGCAAGTGACAACACACGTCTGGCCGCAATCGGTGGCCTGAATAACCCGATTATTTTCGAGCGTAATGCCGAAGGACTCATCCTGACGCAACTCATCACTGATTTCGGACGAACAATGAATCTTCTCAGCAGCGCAAAACTGCGCGCGCGAGCGGAGGAAGAAAACGCTCAGGCCACCCGCGAACAGGTTTTGTTTCAAGTGGACGCGGCCTGGTATTCAGCGTTGCAAGCTCAGGCAGTCTCTCGCGTGGCAGAGCAAACAGTTTCAACACGCCAGTCGTTTCTGGATCAAGTCACCGCGCTTGCCAGTAATAAACTAAGATCCGATTTGGATGTTAGCTTCGCCCGCGTCAATCTCGAAGAAGGCAGACTTCTTCTTAGCAAAGGAGCGAATGATTTGCAGGCGGCTTTTTCCCAACTATCAATCCTGATGGGATCGCGACAGTATCGCAGCTACCGGTTGATCGAGGAGCCAGTGCCTTCGGACGTTTCCAGCAATGTTTCGGAACTCATTCAGCAGGCGTTGCAACTCCGTCCTGATCTTCTACGATTTCGGCATGAGCGGGAGGCCGCATTCAAATTCGCTCGAGCGGAGAAAGCCCTGGCCTACCCGACGATTGCCGCGTTTGGCAGCGCTGGAGTGGTGCCAATCCACGACCCGCAATTGCCGGACAATTATGCCGCGGCAGGGGTTAGCCTCTCGGTTCCTCTCTTCACTGGCGGTCTCTACTCGGCAAGACGTCACGAAGCAGAGCTGCGTGCCCATGCTGCGGATGAAAACTTGCGTGATGAGGAAAACAATGTAGTTCGAGATGTTCGCATTGCCTGGCTAAATGCACAGAATGCCTTTGATCGCCTCCGTATTAGCAGCCAACTCGTCGAAAATGCTTCCCGTTCTTTTGACCTGGCACAGGCCCGATATAAAAATGGGGTGAGCTCCATTGTCGAATTGAATCAAGCGCAACTCAACAAAATCTCCGCCGAAATCACCTACGCGAATACAAAGTACGAGTACTTGCTCCAGCGCTCAGGGCTCAATTTCCAAACCGGATTATTGCATTGAATTGAACAGTCGCAGAGGAGCCCATAGGCCTCAGACAGTATATTTTTGCCGCTCAAAGTCTTTGACCCGAACGGATGACGGACTTAACTTGTTGCCATGCTTCACGAAGGGCAGCATTCGCATGGTGGCGAGCATGCCTTTTCCTTCCTAAATGGCCGCGCCCGCGAAGGCCTGACTGTCTTCAGCCGGCGCAGCATGTTGAAAGCAAGCCTGGCGGGTTTGGCTGGATTGACCTTGCCGGGGTTGCTTCAAGCTCGCGGAGAAGCGGTAAAGAACGGCAAGCCAATTCGGGGTAATAAGAGTGTCATTCTCTTGTGGATGGCAGGCGGGCCTAGTCATATCGACACGTGGGATGTGAAACCCGACATGCCAACCGAAATCCGCGGCCCGTTCGGTGTTATTCCAACAAAACTGCCTGGCGTTCGCATTTGCGAGTATCTGCCAAAATGCGCCGCGATGCTCGACAAGTGCACGCTTATCCGTTCGGTGGATTGTCGCGAGAGCAATCATCAGCCGAATACGGTAATGCAAACGGCGAACCTGGAAGCCGAGCCCCGTCTAAATCCTAAGGGTGACAAATATCCCGCCATTGCATCGATCGTCGCAAAACTTCGCGGAGCAAATCATCCGGCCATGCCGCCCTACGTGGCGTTGAACGTCAGAGACAAAACACATTTCGCCTGGGGAGGTTACCTTGGGAAAGCTTACGATCCGTTCGTAGGTGACAATGTCAGCAAGATATTTCGACTCACGCGCGGACTGACTATGGATCGGTTGCGCACGCGCAAAACACTTTCGCAACAGATGGATCGGCTGCGAAGTGATCTGGATTTGAACGGCTCGATGGAAGCGATGGACCAGTTTAGCCAACGGGCGTTCGAGATCATCGCGGGCGATCGCGCGCAAGAGGCATTCGATTTATCCAAGGAGTCCACGAAGGTTATCGAACGGTTCGGAACACATGAGTGGAGTCGGCAGGCATTACTAGCGCGGCGTTTGGTCGAAGCCGGAGTGAGTTTTGTGACGATTGATCTCAGCAATCATTCATCATCGGGCACTTGGGATACGCATGGCGACAATATACCGCCCTACGGCGGTATCTGGAATGGGCTGCGGCCCTTGTTGCCGGTGTTCGATCATCTATTTACCACGCTGGTTAGTGATTTAGCCGAGCGTGGTTTGCTGGACGAAACACTGGTGATTGCCATGGGAGAATTTGGTCGGACGCCAAAGATCGGCACGCAAGATAGCACCGACGGGCGCGACCATTGGCCGGTGGTAATGTCAATGGTGATGGCAGGTGGCGGCTTCCACCATGGACAGGTCATTGGCGCGACTGAGCGTGACGGTGGTGCGATCAAAGAACGTCCGATCACTCCGGGCGATATTGCCGCGACTATTTATCACCACATGGGCGTGGCACTTGACTCCACCTATCTCGATCATCAGGGTCGCCCCCGCTACATTGTCGAAAATGGCCAACCCATCCGGGAATTGATCTGAGCCCTGCTTGGCTTTATCTCCGCATAGCTGAGTAATTTGCGGCGGCGAGGCAAAAATCGATCCATTGAAGCGCGCCAGCTATCTGCGCAGCACCAACCAGAGCGCGCGGAATTACGCTATGGGGATCGATTGAGTGAGGCCATTGCGCACGCTGCGCCAACACGCAGGGTGTGGAGTGGATAGTAAAACCCCCTCAGGATCCTTGGAAGTGGGAAAATGGCGTGATCCTGTTCTGTGGGGCAAAACATCAAGTGCGCACAATAGGAAACCCTGTCGCGTATCCGCTCGCGCGCTCGCAGAAAGAACAGATGTGCTCCAAGGAAACCTAACGAATGCGTGGTTGACATACGCCAGACCTCGGAGACGTGCGTTGCGAGGCGAATCACGGTCTTGTCGCTTTTCGCGCGCAGGAGAATCGGTCCAGGCAGTGGCGCGTTCAGTAACTCGTAAGCCAGAAAAACACCCAGTAAGACCATTCGGCGCGCTCCGAGTGATGAGGCAAGCTTGTCGATGATCGACCAATTTATCTCCTCCTGGTATCTGACAAGCAGCCGCGCAATATCACATATCCACCCGATGCGGCCCCAGAGATGCTTTGCTCCATGGGCGCACAGCACCAGCATCAAATCTTCGGGGGGCATCATTAGCACGTCACGTTCGTTAAACCGGACACGGCGAACACGACCCCACAACCCGTCATAATCGTATGTGAACCTGTTGAATGCCGGCAGGAATGCCTGATGCAGTTCGATCGCGAAGGACCCCTCTCTCGCAAAATGCAGCTCATTGCGCGCGCGCAGGTACGCCGCTTGTTGGGTTGGATCGCCAGGACAATCTGTTTGAAAGCCGCGCCCTTGCAAAAGTTTTATTGTACGTAACAGTTCTTGGGCACGGATGAGGATGTCGAGATCCACGGAAGAGCGAAGGGGGATCTGGCCGTACAACTGATATGCGAGCACCGGGCCTTTAAACGGAATGACGGAAATCCCGTTGTTCTCCAAGAGATCCAGGATTTCACCGAGTAATGCGGACAGCTGCGCATTTCGCAAGAGGAGAACACGGGACGACACGCGACGGTGTTTGTTCGCCTCAACAGGAATCTCTCCAGCGACCTGCGGGCTCAGCGCGTGATGGAGAAGCGGAGTGACCGAATGCTGCGCGGCCAGGAGAAACAGATTCTCCCATTGCTTCACTTGCGCAAGCAGTTCGGGCGCGAATGCCTCTGTGCCAACCCCAACACGTGCGGCATGAAGGAGGAAACTTTTCTCTGCGGTATCGCTCCCCGCCGAGTTCATAATTCAGTTGTGATCGTGAATGGCCTCATCGCATGACGTCGCCTCGTCGTGTATGCGATGAATTATCTCCGCCTCGCCACACACCCAGTCGTCTCCAAACTTTTCCGGGCCCGTGTACACTCCGCTGTTGGTGTAGATCGCGCCAGACGAGCGACGGCAGTACGGTTTGTGCACGCAGCTTTGGCAGGCGGGGAAGTCACTTGCGCGAAGCCCGCGAATCCAGCGCAGCACAGGGGAATTGCTCCAAATCTCATGGAACGAATGGTCGCGGAGATTACCCGACGGCAACGGCGCGCCGATGCACGGATACACTTCGCCGAAGGCGCTAATGCCGCACACCGCACGGGCACAGGAGCACTGCACAGACTCGGAAGTGCTCGGCGGGCCTGAAACCAGGTGCCTGAGAGAACCGCGGTAAGCCCGCTCAAGACTTTGATGGTCGGTCTGTACCCCGAGCGAGGAGCGTGAGCCGTCGTGCCGCGCCGTTATTTGGGCATCGACTGAGTACGGAACACCCAGTTCCTTTGCGATTTTGGTCATCAGGCCTATCTGATGGGCATTGCTTTGCACGAGGAGAATGGAGAAACGGACCTTTAGACCTCGGTCACGCGCGGCCCGGGCTCCTTCCATCGTGCGCTTAAATGCCCCGGCGTGTCTTACGAACGCATCATGTGTTGGCGCATCGGCGCCGTACAGGCTGATATCAACGGCTGATGCGCCGGCATCTGCGATTCGTTGCACTCGCTGTTCGTTCAGCAACGCTCCATTGGACTTGAGTCGCACCGCCATTCCGATGCGACAGGCATGTTTGATGAAATTCTCAATCTCAGGATGAGCGAGTGCCTCGCCACCGGTAAAGGCGAGAAACAAGCAGCCCTCCTGATGGAGTTCTTGCAGGATACGATGGATCTCTTCGGCCGTCAGCTCTTGTGCTGGCTCTTTCCCCAGGTGATAGGCATCGTCGCGATCGAAGTTGTAGCAGTGGAGACATCTCAGATTGCAGCGCAGCGTGATCTCGAAGGTTACATAGAGCGGCCTGCAGGCTCCCATCGCCCACCTGTCCAACCTGTCGCGCCGCGAGATAGAAGGGGCAGTAGCCATTATGCACTGGCACGGAGCGTAACAGCGCCCATAGCCGCAAGCTCGTTCATGAATCGGGACGAATCAGCCAACACGACTTCGCTCGAGACATCAAACTCGGTGGCTATCGCCTGGGCGATTTGTCCGAGAGTTCGCGTCCCGTCAGCCAGTTCCCAGATCCGTCGAGCAACGTGATTCAGACCAAGTAATTCGTCCTCTTTCAGCCGCAGAAGTATGAGTTCGCCCTCGACAATCTGCCAGGCAGTTGACGCGGAGCGCTCGGGAACTTGATCCGCAATGGTATTTTCTGAATGTAAGGCCATGCCAGTTTAGGCCGCGCGGTGTTTTCATGCTGCCGCTCGCAACGGTTGCCCGAGCTTTTCGGAGAGATACGGAATGTATGCGTCTCCTTCAGGGCATCTCGCTGACAGGACGGGCGTGTATTTACAGACAAACGTCAACAATGCGAAAATAGCGCGTTCGGTTTCTTCGATCGGGACAAATCGGACCACATGACGGGCGAGATGCCGGAGTGCTTCTCCACCGTGTTCGAACGCAAAGGCAGGCTCGCCGCCGCGGGTCAGGCAGACCGCACCCTGGCACGGCGTGCACAGAGGAACACCGCGCCAATATGGAGTAGCGCATAGATTGACAGTGTTGTTCTCAGGGCGCAGCACGAGTAGTTCGTCGCAGGCAGCTCCGAGTGCTGCAGCCGCGGTGGACTTGCCTGTTCCAGACTCACCACACAATGCGATCGCGCCAAACAACGGGTTGTTCAATGCGGCGCCGTGCATCAGCAAGCCCCCTCCCAGAGGCAGCGCGATTGAAAGTATCAGCCGCAGCATGGTGTCGATGTCACCAAGGCACTGCGCTTGCTCGACCAAACCTCTCCGGGCGAAAATGTCATAACGTCCTGTTATTGCGCCGTCGATGGTGACTTCCCGCGCGTTGCGAGCAAGGACGCGCGCCTTCGGCGAGCGCTCGAAGTAAGCCGAAAAGGTCGGAGTTCTGCTGGTAACCTCAATGACAATCGGACTTAGATTGCTACACGCGGAGGGCTGCTTTATGGCAAAAGCTGCATACCTTCGGACAACGAGATCGATGATCGCGCTGGGCGCGTTCACCTGAATCTTCTCCCCGGCTATCGCCAGAAGCACCCTCATGCGCTAACGGGCCCCGGGCTACATCCGGTGTTGCCTGGTTGTTTGGCGCAAGATACGGCCAATGGAGCGGGGCCTATGTCTTCACGCCACGTGATGGTCGGTGCTGCGTACGGCTGTCCATCGCCGACACGAAATTCTGGCTCTGATGCGCCGCGGCTCACAGGCTGGGAAAGCGCAGCCGCGACTGCAGTCCCAGCCGTTCCAGCCACCTTTTTTAACGCTGAGCGACGCGTAATCACTCTTTTCATAACTCCTCCGAGGCTGATTTTTGTTATGGGATCGGAAACAATCGATATCAGCTAATTACGAGTGCAATAGTGGATAGGTTGGTATTTGGCTTCTGCGCGACCGTGAGTAATGGGCGCGGCTTGGGTGAGGTTTGGGTTGACTCACTCATGACAGCGCAATAGTGGCAATTACGAGAAGGGCCGTCAAGCCGAAAAATCTACTTGCATGAAAACGGAACCTACCCCGTGTTGGCCAACCTCGACCCGTCGATCAGCGCAGTTTTAGAATCATTTCCTTGAAATGTCTTAAGCCCTGGTGACGTGCTCCGAACCCGGACGTCTCGCCGGCGGAGTAGAACATTCATTCTCAATCCCCGTTCCTCCATGTTCTTCGCGGCAGGCGCCGACGAAGTCTGCTTCTGTTACCGTGATGGGCGGATGGAATTCTTTGGTCAAGCGACGCCGGAAATCTCCAGCAGTCTATGCTTTGCCCCGCTTTCCCGCAGCGCATCCAAATTGGATAAAAAGGTGGCGATGAGCGGTTGCAACAGGAGCTAACTATTGGCATGCTTTCAACACTGTGAAAAAATCCCTATCACATCTCTTTTCCCGGCGAAGTTTTCTCAAAGTCTCAGCTGCTATCCCCGCCAGCATCGCGGTGCGGGTGACGGCGGATGATTCGGTAATAAAGCCGGAACAAACTTTGCGCAAACATCAAATTGGCATCGAACTGTATTCCGTGCGAGGTGAATTGGCGCGGGACTTGCCGAATACCCTGAAGACAGTCGCGAAGTTCGGTTACGAAGTTGTCGAATTCTTCTCACCGTATTTCAAATGGACCCCCGCATATACCAAAGATGTCCGCAGTCAACTGGACGATCTCGGGCTGCGCTGTTATTCGACCCACAACGGATTCGAGGCGATCACTCCAGGTGAAAATCTGGCGCACACCATCGAACTCAATCAGATCCTCGGGAGCCGTTACGTGATTCTGGCCAGCGCTCCCGGAGGTACCAGCGGGGTGGATGGATGGAAGCGTCTGTGCGAGAAACTCGCCGTGGCAGTGGAACAACTGAAGCCGCACGGGTTGAGCGCGGGTTTTCACAATCACCACTCTGAATGGGCCAAATTGGATAACGGCCAGCGTATCATGGAAGTGATTGCAGCAAACACGCCGAAAGAATTTGTATTGCAGTTGGATGTCGGTACCTGTGTCGAGGCCGGCTCCGATCCTGTCGCCTGGGTGAAAGCCAACCCGGGTCGCATCAAGATGATGCACCTCAAAGATTGGGCTCCAGGCGGGCGAGCGGAGGAAAAGGGCTATCGGGTCCTTTTCGGTGAAGGCGTGACTCCATGGAAGGAACTCATGGCCGCCGCGGAATCAGTGGGAGGCCTCGAGTATTTTTTGATCGAACAGGAAGGCAGTCGGTTTTCGGAATTCGAAACCGCGCAGAAATGTTTGGAGAATTGGAAAAAGATGTTTGGGAGAGCTTAGCTTAGACACTCATGGAAAACGCGTGGCAGAATTCTGGCTTCAAACGAGCCTGTAACGAGGCGACTCGGCTCTCGATCGCGTTCCTATTGCTCAGCGGCTTAACAACTACTGCCGCGGAACATCTGACTATAAAAAGTTTTGCGGGCACTGGGGTCAAAGGCTTCTCGGGTGATGGTGGCCTGGCGATCAACGCGCAACTGAATTCTCCCATGGGCATCACTCGTGGCCCGGACGGCGCCCTTTACATATGTGACAGTGAAAATCACCGCATCCGCAAGGTCACACCTGACGGCAACATAGTAACCATCGCCGGAACAGGGATTGCCGGCTGGAGCGGCGATGGCGGTCCGGCCGCCTCGGCGAAACTCAATGGACCTTTTGAAGTCCGATTCGATTCTGCCGATGGCATTTTTTGGGTAGAACGCGACAGTGCCACCGTCAGGAAATGTGACGCAAAAACTGGAGTTATCACTACCATCGCAGGAACGGGAACACCCGGCTTTTCCGGTGACGGCGGCCCGGCGAGCAGCGCGCAGTTGAGCGAGCCTCACAGTGTCGCCTTCGACAAGGCCGGCAACCTTTACATCTGCGATGTGAAAAATCATCGCATCCGCAAGGTGGACATGAAAACAGGGATAATCTCTACCTTCGCTGGAACCGGTGAAAAGAAATCAACACCTGATGGCGCACGGTTCGGTAACATACCGCTCAATGGACCACGTGCTATCGATTTCGATCAAGCGGGAAACATGTGGCTTGCGCTCCGCGAAGGAAACGCCGTGTACAAACTGGATCTATCGTCGGGTCAAATTCATCGCGTCGCAGGAACTGGCAAACCAGGATTTACCGGCAATGGCGGACCCGCGCGCGATGCCACTCTTTCCGGTCCAAAGGGAATCGCTGTGGCGCCGAACGGAAACGTTTATCTTGCGGATACCGAGAGCCATTCGATCCGGATGATCGATCCGAAAACGGGAACGCTGCATTTAGTCGCCGGGACAGGCACAAAAGGCCAGGGAAGTGAAAGTGATCCTCTCAAGTGCCAACTGGCGCGCCCTCACGGTGTTTTTGCAGACAAAGATGGAGCCATTTTCATCGGTGACAGTGATTCGCACCGAGTTCGCGTCATACGTTTAACCAAATAGTCCCCGTTTTGGCTGTGAGTGGAATGTAGGCAAGTCGGTCCTTGGATTTGCTTGCCACCGCACTCCAAGCAGTTGGTCTTACCCCTCCAGAACGAGGTTGCGCTGCGGGGCATTCAATTCGCGCCACGTGCCAACCGGCAAACCTCCCAACTTGAAATTATTAATCCGTACGCGAATGAGCCGGAGTGTGGGATGGCCGATTGCGGCTGTCATGCGCCGGACCTGGCGGTTTTTGCCTTCGATCAATTCAAGAGAAATCCACGTGGTGGGGACAATCTTTCGGAAACGGATTGGCGGGTCGCGTGGCGGCAGCTCCGGTTGAGGATGGAGCAAAGTCGCTTTGCAGCGCAGTGTTCTGCGGCCCTGAACGATGACACCTTGCTCCAGGCGGCGCAAAGATGTCGTTGCGGGAACTCCTTCTACCTGCGCCCAATACTCGCGCTGGTGCGCATGCCGAGGTTGAAGAAGCAGTTGATTGAGCTCCGGTTCATCGCTCAGCAACAGCAAGCCTTCCGAGTCCGCGTCCAGTCTGCCGATAGGATAAACTTGTTTCGGGAAACCAAAATCTCCGAGTGGACGGTGGGCTGAGTTATCGGGTGTGAATTGGGAGAGAACTCCGTAAGGTTTGTTGAATGCGATGAGCAAATCACTCCTTGTCGATCATCGATGGGCAATGCGCTCCGACACTCGCGAAGCGTATGGGGTGCGCCGTATCCCGGCCCTTTTCAATGTGTTTCCTTCTGCCAAAGTCTTGAAATAAACCCAAAGCGCCGGGATAGCGCGCTCCATACGCTTTGCGAGTTCGGTGGCGGCTGTGCCGCTTACCACACGGAACCTCGTCTTCCATGGCCGCTATACCTGACGATTCACGCGGCTGGTGCAAGAATCCCAGTCTGATGGTCCATAAGGCAAATGTAAAATTTTGAATATTTTTGCAACTTTTTCCGTCTTCCGTTGTCAATACACGTGAGCCAGCAGAGCAGCCTCGTGGATCAAGGGGCTCCGGAGTGTTCTGAAGCCGCATTTGTCAGGACAAATCTCTATTGCCGGCCACAAAACGTGTGTACAGATGAGCGGGTCTTTTACAGCTGATGATCTGAGCCGAATGGCAGATCGGGCCGACGCATTATTGGCGGCGCTTCCTCCAACTCCCAAGCTAAGCCTCTCAGGAATCGATATTTCACCTGAGGCATTGCGGCTTCTGTCGCCAGAGTTTGTAAAACGTCAACGCGTTCTCCCAATCAGACTGGAAGGTGGGAGGTTACTTGTCGCAACAGAGCAACCTGGCAACCAGCGCGTCATCGAAGACATTCGCTTATTGACTGGTTTGGAAGTCAAAGAAATCGAGGTCTCGGGCCCGGAGGTTCTATCGAAAATCGCCGAGTGTTACCAGGTCACAGTCGAGCAGATGATAGAAAATCTGAACCCCGCTCGACCTGCCGGAGCAGAAAGTAAAAATCTGCACGATATCGAGGTGATGGCCAACGAGCCGACCATCGTCAACCTCGTGAATGTCATCATTTCGACGGCTTTGCGAGAAAGGGCCAGCGATATTCACTTGGTTCCATTCGAGGAACGTTTGCAATTACGCTATCGGGTGGACGGCTTGCTGCAAGAGAAACCGCCTCCCCCCAAGGAGATGCACGCCGCCCTGGTTTCGCGGATCAAGATCATGGCGGACATGAATATTGCCGAGCGATTCATGCCTCAGGACGGGCACATTCAAATTCATCATCGCGGGATGCGTGTGGATATCCGAGTGGGAACCATGCCCACTATCTACGGCGAAAGCCTGGTGATGCGTCTGTTGGAAAAAAGCACCAAGCTGCTTAGCACACAGGAACTGGGCCTGGATCCTCAAAGAGCCGCCTTGCTTTCAAGGCTCGTCGAAAAACCGCATGGCTTGTTTCTGACAACTGGTCCAACCGGCAGCGGAAAAACCACCACGTTGTATTCCATACTGCAAGGCATCTATTCGCCCGAACTTAAAATATTGACGATTGAGGATCCGGTAGAATACGAGCTGACAGGCGTGGCGCAGATTCCCGTGCGGCCCAGCCGGAATTTTACCTTCGCGACCGGTTTGCGCTCGATTCTGCGCCAGGATCCTGACGTGGTTATGGTCGGGGAAATACGCGATTCCGAGACGGCGGAAATCGCGATTCGCGCCGCGCTTACCGGGCACCAGGTTTTCAGCACACTCCACACCAATGATGCTGCCGGGGCGGTGACACGTCTGATTGATATGGGAGTGGAAGCATTCTTGATCTCTTCCTCTCTCGAAGGGGTGCTGGCTCAGCGCCTCGTGAGACGCATCTGCTCTCATTGCAGAATCGAAAGTGATTTGCCTGAGGCATTGAGAGCCAAAATCGAGACTTTGGCCGTCGGCAATCTTACCGGTCCGTTTTATCGCGGCCGCGGTTGCGAAGAATGCCGCGGCACAGGTTATCGCGGCCGGATCGGGATCTTTGAATTGCTGGCGATAACGCCGGAATTAAGAGAGCTGATTTTGCAACGCAAATCCAGCGCTGAACTCAAAGCCAGTGCGCAGCGCTCGATGCTCACGATGCACCAGGACGCATTGCAAAAAGCCGGCGCGGGGATGACCAGCCTGGAAGAGATCCTCAGAGTTTCTTCAGGCGACATGGCTGTTTGATCCCTGAACCTTCTCGATGAGCTCATTTCGCTATCAAGCAAACGCCGGCAGCGGTGCACCAATTAATGGCGTCGTCGAAGCCGAAGATCGCCGAGCCGCGCTGGCCAGCCTGGGTGCCCAGGGCTTGTATCCTTCAAGTCTTGAAGTATGTGCACCGGTCGGAAAAGAGACTACGATAGCCCCGACACAAAGCTCGCCCTCGCACTCTCCAGGATTCCATTTTGGGTCAGCGGTCAAGCGAAAGGAAATCACGGCATTCACACGAGAGATGGGCGCTCTCCTGGCGGCGGCGATACCCATACCACAAGCTCTGGACGGCCTGAGTGAGGAGGAAGAAAACATTGCGCTCCGCTCGGTGGTTTTGCAAATCGCGGATTCCGTTCGTCGAGGCGTTTCCCTTTCCACGGCCATGGAGGAGCACCCAAAGCTTTTTGGCAAATTGTACGTGAGCATGGTGAGGGTGGGTGAAGAGGCAGGGGTGTTGCCCAAAGTCATGGAGGATCTCGCTGCTTTGCTCGAGCACGAGGATGAGGTCAAAAGCGAAGTGGTGGCAGCCGTTTCCTATCCACTATTTGTACTGGCGTTTGGAGCGTTTACCGTCGTGTTCTTGCTCGCCGTGGTGTTGCCTCGTTTATTCAGCATGCTCGAGCAAATGCTGAAGGTTCTGCCATTGCCAACCCTGATTTTACTTAAAATCAGTTCCACCCTTCATCATCACTGGCTTTGGGTGGTCGGCGCGATCGGCGCTGTCTTCGCTTTGGTGCGATGGTATCTGCGTTCGCCTCAGGGTGCGGAACTCTGGGACGGATGGAAACTGTCGTTACCAGTCATTGGTCCGATGTTTCGGGCGGCAAGCCTGAGCCGGTTTGCCCGCACGTTGGGTACTCTTGCCAAGAGCGGAGTTTCGTTGTTGCCGGCGCTTAAGATTGTCGAAAACACTATTGGAAATGTAGTACTGGCCAAACAAATTTCAAGGGTCGCCGAGGAAACGCGGGGTGGGGATTCATTAGCGGGACCGTTGCGGAAGCTGGGTATCTTCCCGAAAACGGTCGTGCAAATGATCAATGTCGGGGAGGAGAGCGGAACACTCGATGAAATGCTGTTGAAAGTCGCAGATATCGAGGAACGCCATATGCGAGCGCGAACCAAAACGCTCATTTCGCTCTTGGCCCCGGCGTTGATCCTGGTGGTTGGCGCACTGGTCGGATTCATGGTGATTGCATTGCTGCTCCCAATCTTCAAATTGAGCAGAGCCGTGCATTGATCGGAAAGATGTTACAGACCCAGTTCGAACTATATGAAAAGACATAATAAAGAGCTTCCGCCTGTATTGCGGTTACTCGTAGCGACATGCTGCGAGCCGGGGACGTCTCGCGCTCCGGCGGACCGCGAACCGTCCCGGTTTGCAGCAGCCACAAAAGCATCTGTTCGACCGACATCGAGTGCTTTTGCAGCACGACCCGCAGAACGAGGTTTTACCCTGGTCGAAATCATGGTTGTGCTCGTGGTCATTGGGATCCTCGCAGCCGCGATTGTTCCTCAATTCATGGGCACTACTCATGATGCCAAGGTGTCGACTGCTAAAGCAAATGTGGCCGAGTTGGAATCCGCGCTTGGCCGCTTTTATGTCAATATGGATCGCTACCCGAGCAATGATGAGGGCCTGAAAGTCCTCGTCGAGGCGCCTACCGGCGAAGAAAAGAAATGGCGCGGTCCGTACGTAAATCAGATTCGCCCTGATCCCTGGGGAAATCCTTTCCAGTACCGCGCTCCTGGAATGCATCACACCGCAACATTTGATATCTGGTCGCGAGGTGCGGACGGAGCAGATGGCGGGGAGGGAGAAGCCGCGGATATTGGAAATTGGTGAATGAAACCCATCCCAGTGCGCCAACTCAAATCGCCAGGGTGGACCAGGCACACGCCGTTCCAACGTTCCTGCGTTGCCGCGGCCGGATTCACTTTGATGGAGCTCATGCTTGTCCTGGTCCTGGTTGCCATCATGGCGGCAATGATTGTTCCTGAAATGAAAGGATCGATGGAGGACGCATTATTGCGTTCCAGCGCCCGTAACCTCGTCGATGTGTTTAACCTCACTTACAGCCGGGCAGTCAGTTTGAACACGCAACATCGAGTCCGGCTGAATGCGGGCAGCGGACAATACCAGGTCGAACAGCAAAACGAGTCACTCGCCCCGGGAAATTTTCTGCCCATTGTGGACATGAACGATTTTCAGGGACAAATTGATTCCCGCATTCAGATTGAAGTTCGTCCGCGCTCACAGGAAAGGCTCAATGAGCAAATGCCAGAGGAGGAACCGAACCTACCTTCCTTTCGAAATGGAATTAATTTTTACGCTGATGGAACTGCCGATGGTTGTGAAATAGTGCTGCGGGACAGGATGGGAGTGGAACTGGTCTTGCAGATCAATCCGATCACCGCGAGCGTGCATATCCTGGAAGAGGAAACCCCTTGACCATTATGCGTCGCGAAGCCGGATTTTCATTGGTCGAGGTGATGTGTGCCATTTTGATCCTGGGCATCGGTCTGGTTGGCTTTATTCAGGGAATCACAACCGCGCTGGGTTCCAGCAAGGAATCGGAACTTCAAACCACCGCCATGCTCCTGGCCTCCGGCAAAATCGAGGAGCTTCGGGCCGATGGATTTCTCGACGATGGAGAGACCGAAGGCACTTTTGAGGGAGAGCTGTACCAATGGAAACAAACCATCAGCGGCACGAACATCAAAGGCCTTCACAAAATTGATTTGGTCGTCGAGAACACATCTTCAAGCAAGGAGATCTGCGAACTGCAAACCATGCTCTTCGAGCCGTATCTCACAACAGAAACTGAGCAGGAGAACAGCAAAAAACAGAAGGACAAAAGGGATCCAAAACAGGAAAGAAAGCGTTCAAGAGAATGAGAATCTCGCGGACAATTCGTTCCAGAACCGACGCTTTTACTTTGATTGAGCTGGTCATCAGTGCTGCGTTGATGGCGCTTATTCTTACCGCAACTTATTCCTGCCTGAGTGCGGCATTGGCGGGGCAGAAATTACTTGAGCCCCGCGCCGACGTTCTGCAAAACGCGCGCGTTGCCATGGCTCTGATCACCGCAGATTTACGCTCCGCCTGCCCCCTTTCAAAGGATTTTGAGTTTCTAGGCATGCGCCGAACGATCGAGGAAGTTGACGCGGATAACCTCGACTTTGCCACCCATAACTATAAGCCGAGCCGCACGCGGGAAGCTGATTTTTGCGAGATGAGCTATTACGTGGAAAAAGAGAATGATTCCCCCGACTACAGCCTTTATCGCCGACGCAATCCGACAATTGGTTTGGATCCGCTGTCCGGAGGCTCCAGAGAATTGATTGTCCACGGTCTTCGCGGGGTTGCGTTCGAGTATTACGACGGTTTTGAATGGTTTTCTACCTGGGGCGAAGTCGTGAGCGACAAGAAAGAGAAGAAAGAAAAATCGCTCCTGGCAGCGAATCTTTCCGGAATGCCGGAAGCGGTGCGCGTGACTCTGCGATTCAATCCCGACCCAGCGGCAAGCAAAACCCGATGGAAAGCCTCGCGAGGCAAGACGGAAGACGAGAATCCTGCCCCTCCCATGGTTTTTCAAACGGTCGTCAGGTTGAACCTGGCGGCAGCGTCTCAAAGCGGTTTTGACAGAGCTTCGTCAGGAGCCGGCAGCGAAGGAAGCAATCAGGCAACTCCGGCTTCACCCGGAGGGCAGGGACAATGAGGGGGAATGACGAAATTCATAGGACGGATGTCGAAAGAATAGCCAAGCCGGAATGTCCAATGGAAAAGAGACTCACCATTGACCTTCGCAATTCGCCATTCGTCAGTCGTCACTCGTCATTTAACCAATCCGCTTCCGTTCTCGTTGGCCTGCTTTGGTGCATGGCTCTGGTGGCGGTCATCGTTGTGGGTGTTTTGCATTCAGCGCGTCTGCATCTGATGGTCGGTAAAAATTATTCCGACAAGATCCAGGCGCGGTACCTGGCTTTGGCCGGCATTGAAAAAGCAAGAGCGCTCCTTTACCGCGATGCGATCGGACGGCGGCAAGCCGAGAAAAATCATACAGGAGAGCTTTACGATTCCCCCGGGGAGTTCCGGGAAATAAAACTTGGTCCTGGAACATTCAGCGTGATTCGTCAGGGCCGAATGGATGAGGGAGGCGGAATCTTTTTTGGCATCTCCGACGAAGAAAGCCGGCTCAATGTCAATGAAGCCAAACCGGAAGAATTAACAAAGATCAATGGACTGACGGCAGACATCGTCGCGGCCATCGCCGATTGGAAGGATGAAGACAATAACGTGTCCCCCGGAGGCGCTGAGGCAGAGTATTACACATCCCTTCGTCCCCCTTATGTGCCGCGCAATGGCCCTTTGCTCACTGTTCGAGAATTGTTAATGGTTCGCGGCATCTCTCCCGAGTTATTGCTGGGAAGTGATATGATGCAAAACCAATCCACCGCCAACGGGCCTGTTCCTATGGAAGAAGGGTTGTGGAACTATCTGACAGTGGATGGCTGGACCCAGAACGTTAATGCCAAAGGTGACGCGCGCGTGAACATCCAAACCGCCGATGAAGCCTCCTTAACAGCGGTGTCCGGGATCACACGTGAAATCGCCCAGGCCATCACCACTTATCGCAATGACAAGAAACTCGAGAACCTGGCCGATTTGCTGGAGGTGACCGCTCCGCGTACCGGACGCGGACGGAGAACTGGCAGTGCCGCAAACGCTTCTGGCCCTTTGGTAATCAATCAGGAACTGTTCCTCGAAATAGCGGATTCCCTTAGCGCAGAAACTGTCAGTGAACAACGCGGCCTTATAAATATCAACACGGCCAGCGCGCAGGTGCTGGGATGGCTCCCAGGCGTCACTCCAGAATTAGCCGGGGAAATTATATCGTATCGAAATTCGAACGGCTTTTTCCCAAACATTGCATGGCTTCTGAAAGTACCCGGAATGTCGCGAGATCTTTTCAAACAACTCGCTAATCGAGTCACTGCCCGGTCAGAAACCTTTCGCATCGTCAGCGAGGGTGTGATTCGATCAACCGGGGCGCGACAGCGGGTGGAAGCGGTGGTGCAGGTGAGTTCTCGGGATGTGATAACGCTGGCCTGGAGGGAAGATTTATGAACTGGCTCAGCGGGTTGAACGGCGGGAGCCTGTATGCTGAAATCCGACCGCGATCGCTACGTATTTTGCACGGAGGCGAAACCCTGGTCATCCCAATCGAGCGGCAACCAACCGGACGATTAACCGATGCTTCAAAACATGCCGCCATCCAGGGTTTGAGCACCTTGCTAAAAAAGAAGAATTGGCAACCCCGTGCGCGAATTTATTGTGCTATTGAGGCACGGGGCGTTTCACTGCGGCGCTTAAGTTTGCCTGCTTCAGCTAATGGGGACCTCGAGCGCGTGCTTCGGCTGCAAATTGAGAGTGAATTTCCGCTTTCGCCTGAATCGCTTGCCTGGGGTTACTCACGTATTGAACCGGGCAAGCATGCCTCCCCCGAAAGGGGTAGCGCTGCTAAACACGATGGCAAGAATGATTTTATGGTGGTCGCCCTGAAAAGGGAGCTTTTGGACGAATATACCAGTATTTTTGCGGGCGCACGGGTTACACCTATTTTTACCATCGCAGCTCTGGCGCGAAGCCAGGTTTGTCCAAGAGCCAGTAAGACCTATGCAGTACTCGATGTTGGACGCAGCCAGTCGGAATTGATTTCTTTCATCGACGGTAACCTTGATTCTCTTCGAGTCCTACCCTGGGGAGGAGAAACAATTACGCGCGCGATTGAACAAAAACTGTCCGTTAGCGCTGAGCAGGCGGAGAATTTGAAATTGCAATGTCAGGATTCCATGCCAAACGGTGAAGTCGGTCAAAAGCTGCACGAGGCGATCCGCGACTCCCTTGTTACGCTGGCAAAATCTCTCACTGCGAATTGGAGCGGTGAAACTCTCTATCTCACGGGTCGCGGTTCACGCTACCCCGAGATGCCCGAGCGATTGGCCGAGCTCATTCCCGGTCTGCTGAGATGTGAAAGGCTCGAACCGGCCGGAGAAGGGCCAACGGCAGCACTTTTAGGTCTCAAAAATTCGACGGAAAGCGACCGACCCTTATCTATCGTCCTGCGTCGGAGAGATGCCAGGGGAGGGGACTTGCGAGCAGGTTCAAGCCCAAGCGCATCTAATTGGCTGGCGGTGGGTAAATCGGAAATTCGTGAGATTGCGGCGCAACCCGCGTTAATGAAGTGGGCTCGTTTGGCGATACTGCTGGGCGTCTGCATCATCGTGTTCCCTTATGCCCAAGCATTTCTTTTGAAACCATTTCTAGCGAAAAAACTCGCCAGGATCCGGGCCGAGTCTGGAAGGTTGGCGGTGATCGACCGTGAGCTCACGTTTTTGCAATACCTAAAAAATGCTCAGCCGCCTTATCTCGACGCATTGACGGTTTTGGCTAATGCGGCGCCTCCAGGCACCCGTTTTGATAGCCTCACCTTGAATCGGCGAGGTGAATTGGCACTAAAAGGAAACATTGGGAATGCCCAACAAGTGGTTGATTTCCGGACGAAGTTGATCAAGTCTGCTTTCTTTTCTTCGGTAACTGTCGAAGAACAAACTCCTTCTCCGGATCGTCAACGGATGACCGTCCGAATCCTTGCGCAGTGCAAACCTGCTGGAGCTCGGCCACCGGTGAAGGTAGAACCGTTACCGCCGGGCTTTACGCCGGGAGGACCGGGAATGCCTTTTCCGGGCATGATGCCTGGCGGGCCGATGGCTGTGTTTCCCGGTTCCGGGATGCCTCCTTCGGGTCCAACGCCTCCTCCTTCCGGGCCCGTTATTCGTGGACCTGAGGGTGCCTCACGAGCGGCCACACGCTCTTTTCAAACACGATACGGATTGCCCGAAGGTCTCAACCCCGCCGAGGCCCCTAAACCTGCTGTCGAAGAAACACCCAAACCGGGACAATAACCATGCGCACTTTATCCAGTAGCGAAAAGCGCACCATCCGGTTCGGCGTTATCGTGCTCAGCGTCTACTTCCTTTTTACGTTTGGTCAGAAGGGTTGGCGGTTTATCCAAAAAGGGAGACAGGATTACAGAGTTTTGGCCGGCGAAGCCACCAAGGTGCGAGCAGGGTTACGTCCTTACAAAGATAAAATCCTCCTTTCCAAGAAGATGATGGAAACCTTTCATATGGATCCGGCGAAGCTCTCTCGCAGCTCTGTGGTGGCAGACGCCAGCGCTGCGATTCTAAAAGCAGCCACAGCAGGAGGAGTGGCGCTTGGGCCTATTCGTGAAACCGGCTCGCGGCAATCGGGCAGGGAACTAACGTCGATGCAATTAGATTGCACGGGACCAATTTCCTCGGTGCTGGCATTCCTTCACAAATTCGAGAGCATTGGCTTTCCTATTATCCTCGATTCCATACAACTCACTCCCGAACCATCTCGTCCCGGAACTCTTAAACTCCACCTGGGATTAGTCATTCTGGACTTTGAACAATGGAAAGGAGAAATTCCGAATGCGTAGTCGCCGTGAACGAATCTTGAAACTGAGCTGTCTCGTGCTTGGAGCGGTTCTCGCTTCTCAATTGATTCGTTTCATTCTCGTTGGAGATCCGGCAAAGGGGCTGGTCATTCCGTCACTGCCTTCTTTACCGCCGGAACTCGACGCGCAAACCGGCAAAGGAACCAATGCCGTTACCGCTAATGGAACGAACATTACCTCAAATCAAGCCTCAGGAAAAACTGGCACCAATAACTCGACCCTCGCTAACCAAAGCAATTCAGTAAGCGTGGATGATGCAAAGAAAATTGGCGTAGAGGCTCATTTGCCGTCCAAACCGTCTGACACCAATTCAGTTGCAGGGAAACAAGGATTACCGGGTGGGAGCAATAGCGTCATTGAGACAAACGTCAGTAGCGTGCAAGCAAGCAGCAATCTGACAAACGGTTTGCTATCCAGCCCCGGGTCAACCAATGTTCAAACACCACTTTCTGCAGCCGTCACAGGCACAAATTCCGCGACCAATATCGTAGGGCTGAAAACCGGAACCAATTCCAATTTATTGAATGCTTCGGGGCGGACAAACGCTTTTCCTCCTGGCCGGATGATGATGGGGGGCGGCAAACCGCCGGAGCTGCCCGCGGAAATCAAAGAACGGGTGGAGCGCATTGTCCAGGGCGAAATCCTCGGCCAGGTGATACGGCCCATGCCAATGGCTCTGCTTGGCATTGCCGGCCCTCATGCCTTCTTGCGCTCACCAGATGGCCAGACAGGAATGATTAAAGAAGGTGAAAAACTCGGAAATCTCAAACTGATTCGCATCGGAAATAATCGGGTCCTGGTTGAAGAGGAAGGAGAAAAGAAGGAATTATCCATCTTCGCCGGACTGGGTAGCGAAACACTGATGCCGGCCAAGGAACCATCGGCCAAAGACAACAAGCCTAATGAACCTCTCACCAAATCCCCCTCAAAAACCAACTAATACTCCCGGGCTCCAAAAACGGATCGAACCTTTGAGTGCGGAACTCATTGAATCACTGGCGCCGCCACTTGGATCCCTTCGACCACCCGCTCGTAAATGGGCCTGGGCCCGTCATCTTTTCTGCACCACCGTTCTTGTATCTGTGCTGATGTGGCGCTCCCCGGTCGATCTCGAGGCCCAAACTTTGGCCAAAGAACCGGACAAAACCGATAAATCAAAAACCTCGACCACAAACTCTCCGCCAAAACCTGCCGCGACTGGGGACGTGCAACCCCCCTCGAATGCGGAAAAGGATTCGGCAAACCTGGACAAGGATAAACCTGCGGCAACAAAAGCAGACGGCGAATCCAAGGGGAAGGACGATAAAGCTTCAGATGAAATCCTGGTCAGTTTTCAAGGTGCAAACATTGACATGATTGTTCAATGGCTCGCGCAAACCAGCGGCAAGAGCGTGCTGAAACATCCTCGTGTTCAATGTCAGTTAACCATCGTCGGTTCAAAGAAAGTCACAAAACGGGAAGCGCTCAACCTCGTTTATCGCGCCCTCGCGTTGGAAGGTTTCAACACGATTGAATCCAGCAAAGCAATTCTAATTGTTCCCGCGGACCAGGACCTAAAGTTGACACCGGAATTGATCGGTCCTACGCGCACCGACATCCCTGAAGGCCGCCAACGCCTGATCAAAATCTTTCCGCTAAAACACGTCCAGGCCGCCGATATCAAGGACAAGGTCAGGAATCTGCTTTCGGAAAAAGCCACGGTGGACAGCGACGATCGCGCCAACCAGCTCATCGTCACAGATTATAATGAAAACCTCATTCAGGCTGGCGACATGATCGCGGCGCTGGATTCCGACAAACCGCAGGATGTCTCCCTCCGCGTCATTCCCCTAAAGAACGTGAGCGCTCAGGATCTGGTCAAAGAAGTATCCCCGCTTTATCAAAAGATGTCCGGAAAGGGCGCAAAAGAGGCTGTCGAAATAACCGCTAACGATCGCTCGAATTCTTTGATTATTCTTTCGAGCGAAAGCACTTTCAAAACCCTGGAGAATATCGTTGCGTTGCTCGATACCGAGGAAGCACAGGAGAAAGTCATGCGGGCCTTTCCCTTGAAGAACGCGGAAGCGGCTGATGTCGCCAAACAGTTACAGGATCTCTACCAGGAACAGGACAACAACAACATGCGCTATCCTTTCTATAGCTTCTCGCAGTCCAGCCAGAACAAAAACAACAAAAAGATGAATGTGGTGGCGGACCGTCGCCGGAACACGGTCATTGTTCAGGCAGCGCCGAGCAGCATCGACAATATTTCAAAAATGATTGAAGCACTCGACGAGCCGGTCGGTGACGAAACTCTCGCGCCAAAAATTTACGCGCTCAAGTATGTCAGCGCTGGAGATCTGGAGGATATCCTGAACGAACTTTTTCTGAAAAAAGTTCCGCAGCGCACGTACTGGTATTGGGACGAAGCTCCCCCCGCGCAAGCCGACAGGGATGTAGGCCGGCTCTATGGGAAGGTTCGCATCACCAGCGAGCCCCATTCCAACTCTCTCATCATTACAGCAAATTCGACGGAAAATCTCGCGGCCATTGAAGCAGTGATCAAACAACTGGATGTGCCCTCTGAAGCAGGAGATACGACACTACGGATCGGTTTGAACTTTGCGAAAGCGTCTACAGTGGCTAATAGCATCAATGTTCTCTTTGCCAAAAATGGCTCACCGCCGCTCCGAGCCGTTGTGCAGCCTGGCCAACAGCCCAACCAGAATCAGATCCAGCAGCAGCAGCAAAACCAAAATAGTTCGGCTCCAAACCAATTCGAACTGGAACAGGATGCTCGCGAGGAAGGATACTTTCCCTGGTTGAACGGCCAGCCCGATGTGCAGCGTGGCGATCGCGCTACCACTCGACCTGTCAGCGACTTGGTAGGACGTGTCCGCATTGTTCCCGACCAACTCAGTAATGCCCTATTGATTTCCGCCAATGTCCACTTCTTCCCCCAAGTACTAAAACTGATTGACGAAATGGATGTCGCAGCTCCCCAGGTCCTGATCGAAGCCAGGATCGTCGAAGTGGCCAGTGATTTCCTCGATAAACTCGGCATTCGTTGGTCACCAGATGGTGAGAAAGTATTTACTGCCGACGATTTCGATAATTCGGTATTGGTCAATGTCAAAGGAGCATACGCCAAGGGCTTTGGCGGACCAGTAGGGAACCTGGGCGGCCCTGCGGCAGCGTTGGCCAATTCTTTGCATTCAGGGGTCATTGATAGCACACTGAATCTCGATTTTCTTATTCAATTCCTGAAAAAAACCACCGACGCGACCGTTCTGGCGGAACCGCAAATCAATATCAAAGACAACGAGGTAGGTCGTTTATTCGTAGGCCAGCAAGTCCCCTTTATCGACCGCAGTCTTAGCACCGACGTCGGCGGGCTTAACCAAAGTTTTTCCTATAAAAATGTCGGAGTGATTCTCGAAGTAACTCCTCACATCAACGCCTCGGGCGATGTCTCCTTAAGAATACGAACGGAGTCCTCGGCCATTGTTCCGGGAATAACCCTATTTGGCGGCGCTATCCTGGACACACGCAATTTCAAAACCGATCTCACCGCCAAAGATGGCGAAACCCTGGTCTTAGGCGGGATCATTCAAAAACAAGTTTCTGACACCTTGCGAAAAACCCCAATTGTTGGCGATATCCCCGGCCTAAAATGGCTTTTTAACAAAAAGGATAAAAGCTCTCGTGAAGTAGAACTGATGGTCTTTTTGCGCCCGAAAATTGTTCGTTCACCTGCTGACGCCAAAGCCCTTCTGGAAGAAATCGACCGCAAAGCGCCGCACGTGAAACAATGGCAGGATGACTTTCACCCTAGGAACCCTACCTACCCGGAAAAACCTGAACCCAAGAAATAGTGCGGCAAAGGAATTGCGCGGGGCGGGACGCTGCGGTAGACTAAGTCAAGACACCGCGGAAGAAACCGATGAAAGCGTCCAACCACGCTTCGCGCGCATTTACATTAATTGAACTGCTGGTGGTGATTGCAATTATTGCAATTCTTGCCGCGATGCTGCTTCCAGCCTTGAGCAGGGCAAAAACAAAAGCCCAACAAATCGGCTGCCTTAACAATTACCGGCAACTCCAGTTTTGCTGGCAAATGTATTGTGATGATAATCATGATGCACTGCCATCCAACGAGGCGATCAATGTGACTTACAACCGTGCCGCCTTGAACGTCGGAGTAAACTCCTGGTTGCAGGGCAATGCCTGGACTGACACATCATTCACCAACATCCAACGTGGCGCTCTCTTCAGATACAACCAGGCAGTGGGTATTTACAAATGCCCGGCTGATAATTCGACGGTTCGGGACCAGGGCCTGACGCCACGAACTCGCAGTGTCTCGATGAACATGTACATGAATGTGCGAGCCACCCCAACGGATTCTGATTACCGTAAATGCTGGCACAAGGCAGGGGACATTCGAAAACCGTCGCCCAGTAACGCGCTTGTTTTCATCGACGAACATGAAAAGAGCATTCAACAAAGCGCGTTTGGCATCAATGCCCCCGATCGCTGGTGGTTATTCGGCACCGCGAAATGGACCTGGATCAGTTTCCCCGCTACCAGGCACAACAATGGTTGCTCGTTCACTTTCGCGGATGGGCACGCAGAAACATGGCGATGGCTCGAACCGAATACTGCTAAAATAAGCAGTCGCAACGCCTGGCTTGTTCTACAAGCGGGCGCATCGCAAACTTTAGACCGCGACCTCGCCCGAATGTTCCAGACAGTCCCAGAGAAGGTCCCGATCTTTTGAACTGACCGGCAGCATAAGCTTCTTATCCGCCTCCTCCTCGTTCTTGTCTTTCGTCCTCGTTTTGTTCTTGCGCTATTCTCCTAAGGATCAACTCGCCTCCTCCACTTGCCTCCCCTAAAAACCTGGGCCACCGTATTACGTGAGTGCTTCTCCTGTACTATCAGCGCCCAGTTTGCAGATAAAACCGAGCGATACCGACATCGAACTCCTCATTCGAAAGTGGGGTGAACAGATTTTTGATCGGATCGATGCGGCAGAAGCCCCATCGCTCTTTAGCAAAAGGGGATTATACGGCTCTCTGATGGAATGGGCTATGCGGGATGAAAACTTCAAAACCCAACTCTTTCGCTTTGTGGATGTTTTGCCGGCCTTGAGTTCCTCGAGTGAGGTTTCGAGGCATCTGAAGGAGTATCTCCTGAATGAGGAAGTAAAACTTTCGCCTGCTCTGCGTCTCGGCTTAAAGGCCGCTGGCGGCGCCTCATGGCTCTTTGGGCCGGGCATCAAGGCGCAGGTCACCTCGATGGCGCGCCAATTCATGCTGGGCGACGATCCCAAAGAAATCATGGCAACTCTTTCCAATCTCAACGAGCAGAACATCGCTTTCACCGTTGATATTCTTGGCGAAGCTGTCGTTAGTGAAATCGAGGCGGATCTTTACGCTCGGCGCTACCTCGATCTTTTGGATATGCTCGGACGCGAACTCCTCCGGTGGAAGCATTTTTGCTACAGCAACGAATCACCGCGAGCCACCAGTCGTCCCCTCAATGTCTCGGTCAAGGTATCCGCTCTTTGTTCACAGATTTATCCAACCGATCCCGATACAGCGATTGAGTGCATTTCTGCACGACTCCGGCCAATTCTTCGTAAAGCAAATGAGTTGAACGCATTCATCAACCTGGACATGGAAAGCTATGCGCTAAAAAATCTCACTCTTCGGTTGTTCAAATCCATTTTTGCCGAACCGGAGTTTGCGGCTAGCCCAGCTTGCGGTCTAGCCGTTCAGGCTTACCTCAAAGATTCCCGGGAGGACATTGCAGATCTTGTGAATTGGGCTCAAAACCATCACCGTAGAATTACCGTTCGCCTCGTGAAAGGGGCCTATTGGGATTACGAGACTGTCATTGCCCAGCAAAAGAACTGGCCCCAACCAGTGTTTGCAAACAAAGCCGAAACCGACGCAAATTTCGAAAACCTTTGCCATTTCCTGCTTGAGAACGAAGAGGCTGTGGATTCCGCTTTCGGCACCCACAACGTCCGAAGCATCGCTAATGTGCTGGCGCATGCCGAGCGACTTGGGATGGACCAGCGACGCTTCGAATTTCAGATGCTCTATGGAATGGCCGAACCGATTAAACAAGCGATGCTGCAACTCGGTTGCAGGCTGCGCGAATATTGCCCCTTAGGCGAGTTGCTCCCGGGCATGGCTTACCTCGTCCGGCGACTACTGGAGAACACCTCCAACGAGGGATTTTTGGCGAACAAATTCGGGCGAGAACTTGAGCGCGACGAATTGCTCAAACCGCCGATTGGCACCGCGGCGCGTCAGGTGTCCACAATGGCCGCCGTTGAAGCACCGTCCCATGGATACGTTTTCTCCAACGAACCTCCCACCGATTTTACCATCCCTCGTGAACGCGAAAGAATGGCGGCTGCAATTCAGGCTCAACGCCTCGAGATGCGTCAACACCACCCGCTGATAATCAATAATAAGGAGGTAAGCACTTCAGATTGGTTGCCTTCCCTCAATCCCGCCAAGCAAACTGAGGTGGTCGGGTATGCTGCACAGGCGACTCTCAAAGAAGCCGAGGCGGCAGTTGCGGCTGCTCGCTCAGCCCAGCCCAAATGGGGACGCACGCCTGCCATCGACCGAGCGGCCAGCCTGGAAAAATTAGCGTCTCTGCTTCGTAGGGATAAAGCAGCGCTTTCAGCAATCGAAATATTTGAGGCAGGAAAGAACTGGACAGAAGCCGATGCCGATGTCGCCGAAGCCATCGACTTCTGCAACTTTTACGCTTCCGCCATGCGCGAACTCGGTCAAGCGCGCCGTAATCAGAGGGTCCCGGGTGAATCTAATCTGCAGCATTGGTGGCCGCGCGGAACAGGAATCATCATTGCTCCCTGGAATTTCCCATTGGCGATCCTCACAGGTATGACTGCGGCGGCTGTGGTCGCGGGCAACGCCGTCATTATGAAGCCATCGGACCAAACCCCGGTCATTGCGGCGCGTCTGATGGATTTGTTTGTGGAAGCCGGTTTTCCCCCAGGTGTTGTCAATCTGCTGACCGGCCCTGGCAGCATTGTTGCCTCCCATCTAGTAGCTCATCCCGGTATTGATTTCATCGCTTTTACCGGTTCCAGGGAAGTCGGTTTGAAAATTTGGGAATTAGCCGGGCGCACCACACCCGGTCAGGAAAATCTCAAGAAGGTTATCTGCGAAATGGGTGGTAAGAATTGTATTATTGTAGATAGCGATGCGGATCTGGATGAAGCGGTCACGGGCTGTATCACTTCTGCCTTTGGGTACCAGGGACAAAAGTGCAGCGCTCTTTCCCGGTTGATAATCTTGGAAGACAACTACCGGAAATTTTTGGAAAGGCTAATTGCCGCGGCGGCCTCCATGCGTACCGGTCCAGCGGAAGATCCCGGAAATATTTTCGGCCCGGTGATCAGTCGTGACGCCCAGAAACGCATTTTGCAAGCGATCGAATTTGGAAAGAAGGAAGCAAAACTGGTTTGGCAGGGCAGGGTGCCCGAGGACCAAAACGCCTGCTATGTTCCACCAACGATTTTCGAGGAAGTACCGCCCGAGAGCCGGTTATTCCGCGAAGAAATTTTTGGTCCCGTCCTGGCCGTCACCAAGGCTCGGGACTTTGATCAGGCTATCGATTTGGCCAACAATAGTCAGTTTGCGCTGACCGCTGGTTGCTATTCCCGCAGTCCGGTCCATATAGAACGGGTAAAAACCGAACTAGTTTGCGGCAATCTCTACATCAACCGTCCGATTACCGGGGCGATAGTCGAACGCCAACCTTTTGGCGGATACAAAATGTCAGGAGGCGGTACCAAAGCGGGTGGCCGGGAGTATCTGCAAAACTTTCTCGTTCCCCGAGTTATTACTGAAAACTGCCTGCGCCGCGGCTTTGCGCCGGAGGAGTAACACCTTTGCAAAACTACCGGCCATAAAAAGCGCGGTTGGGAGTTTCGTTAGGAGCGCCATGTTTATAGCACAACGTGTCTCAGATGATCCTTTGACAAGCTCCAGCGAGCGGCATGAAATTGCCAAATCCCCCCCACGCCAGCAGCAAGTCGGCCTGGATGTCGAACATGGATCCGCTCTTGTTAGTCCAGGTCTGGCCACCTCCTCCGGAATTGATCTGACCTGCCACCCAACCAACCGTTGTGTAACTGTCCACCACCCGGCGGAACAGCGTTTTGAGGTTTCCGGTGTTAAATGGTTACGGCAGCCGAGTTGACTTTCAAGCCAAAAGTAGCGCTCGGCAAAAGCTGCCATGACCTTCACCGCATCGCAGAAGTCCCCATATATATAAGCCGCATAATAAAAATAACTGTCTTAGGCGTTATATTTCTTGCACTCTGCCTCCCAAAACGACCTGCAGTTGATGGGAGCCAACTAAATCCCCAACGTATGCTAAAACGATCCATCGCACTCCTCTATGCGGTCACGGCGTTACTGAATCTTTCGGCCCTTGCCGCTGAAAAACCGTTTTGCAACTCCGAAATAATTTTTCCGATGGAACACTGGCATAACCATGGGTCCTGCATAGTGGAAACCCCAAGAGGCGATCTGATCGTTTGCTGGTTCCATGGTTCGGGCGAACGCAATGCCGATGACGTAAAGATAGAAGGCGCTCGCAAACGCAAAGGCTCGGCTTGGAGTCGGCGTTTCACAATGGCTGACACTCTTGACTATCCGGATACCAACTGTTGTTTGCTGATCGACCCCGAGGGACAATTGTGGCTCTTCTGGCCGACGATTTTGGCGAATCAGTGGGAAACCGCCTTAATGAAATATCGTATCAGCTCTGACTATCACAAAGACGGACCGCCAAAATGGAAGAGCAGCGAAGTGTTGCACATAACGCCTGGACCGGAATTCCAAGTGACAGTAAGCAACTTCGTCAAAGATGCCGAAGAGCGAATCGCGGACTTTCCCGCAGCATCGCAAGAACGAGTGCGGAGGTGGCTGGATTCACTGCGCAAACGAGCCTCGGATAAATTGGATCGGCGTTTAGGCTGGATGACGCGCGCACATCCGTTTGTTCTCGATGGCAAGAGGCTGATCGTTCCGCTTTACTCGGATGGCTTTTCCTTTTCGCTCATGGCCATAACAGATGATTGGGGAAGTAAATGGCACACCAGCGCTCCGTTGATAGCGGGAGGTAATATTCAGCCCAGCATCGTTCAGCGAAAAGACGGCTCGCTCTACACGTTGATGCGAGATAACGGACCGCCCCCAAAGCGACTCCATCAGAGTGAGTCCCACGACCGCGGTGAAACCTGGTCGCCGGTAACGGATAGTGAATTGCCAAATCCAGGTTCTGGCGCGGAGATCATTTCATTGCATAACGGGCATTGGGTTCTGATTAGCAATGATACCGAACGCGGACGGCACAGCCTGGCTGTGCAGATCTCAGAGGACGAAGGAAAAACCTGGCGCTGGAAACGGCACCTGGAGTTAGATAGGAATGGGGAAGGAGCAGGCTCTTTCCACTATCCGAGCATCATCCAGGCGCGCGACGGAAGCATGCACGCCAGCTATAGTTATCATCTCAACCGTGGTGATGAAAAGGACCCGGAGGGAAAACCGGCTCGAAAATCGATCAAGCACGCTCACTTTAGTGAAGCGTGGGTAATGATAGGAGATTGAAGCTAAACCGGGATATTAGTGGGGCATCCGACGGTGAGCGATTAGTCGATACAGAACGAGCAGAATCATGGCGCCGACAACAGATGCAAAAAATCCCGCCGTATCTTCAGGACCGTACCACCCGAGTTGTTGACCGAGAAATTTGGCAACGAAAGCTCCTGCAATACCAAGCAGCGCTGTAATAATGAAGCCCCCAGGGTCCCGACCTGGCATCAATAATTTGGCCACGATGCCGACCAGAAGCCCTATGAACAAAGTAGCAATTATATGCATAGCCATTGTACTTACGCTTTTCGGAGTAATCCTGCCATGGGGGAGAGGTCCCAAAGGAGAGTAGTATTGCGCCCCGATGAGTCCGGAAGGATCGAAAACTCCTTTTGCTGACCCAAATGTGCAGCGCCAATTGTCCGTGGCTCAAAGCTTCACCACCTCTCAACTCGCTTAACCTGACTACACTCAACTGATACCTGGCTTTAAACGTTTCCAAACACGAACCTCGCGCACCACAATCATGAAAATTCAAGAATTGAATCATGTCGCCATCTACGTGACTAACGTAAACCTAAGCAGCAAATTTTATCATGAGGTATTACGGCTTGAGCCCATGCCCAGACCAGCCTTTGATTTCCCCGGGGCATGGTTTCGACTCGGAAACAGTCAGGAGCTGCACTTGATTGGAGACCGCGGGACACCTTTCATGCGGACCAACGATAATAACCACTTTGCCTTGAGGGTCGATGACCTTGAGGCGTGGGAAGGTCACCTGCGGAAGGTGGGAGCGAATCATCGCCCAAAAAAACAACGTCCGGACGGAGCCTGGCAGATCTTTCTGAGCGACCCGGATGGGCACATGATCGAATTGTTCTCGCCTCCTGCTTAATCGGGTGACGGGACCCCTACGGGATAGGTACGCCGGATTACCTCTTGGGTTGCTTGGTGGCTTGCCTTTTTACACCGTGCACAAGTCTCGCCGCGCAAAAACGACACCACCACAAAGCCACATGGCTGCTCCTGCCCCTGCGAGGACTCCAATGTCCTTCCATGGCCATGTTCCATTCATCAGCACATTTACCGGCCTGTGGTAATGAAGCGGGCTCAGGAAAGCAAATTTTTCCAACGGATGCCAAAATTGGGCGAGGTAGTTCAGCAGAAATAAAAACAGCAACAACACGAAAACAACCATGAGCGCGCGGCCGCGCCGGTCGTTAAAAGCTGAAACCAACCACGCCAGACCGCCGGCCGCAATATAGAGACAAAAGAGGTTCACCATCACAATGAGCAGGCGGTTCAGCATAGGGCGAAGACCGGGCGGCAAACTAAGGCCACCGAGTAAATTGCCTGCCAAACCCGCGCTCAACAGCAGAACACCGCAGCCAATCCAAACGACAGTTTCAGAAATGAAAACTTCCCAGCGTGACACGGGTAGACTCAGGAACACGTCCACCGTGCCGCGGTCCACCTCCGCGGCAGGGACTCGCGTTCCGGCGATCATTGCATGGGCCCAGATGAGCGCTAAGACCACTGGGTGTACCCATGCCATGGACTGAAACATTTGAGTCCCCATTCGACCGATAATTTCGGCTCCGACCATGGCCTGCATGATTCCCCGGGCGAAATCCATCTGCAGCCATTCCTGAGTCATTTGCGCCCCGAACTTTGGCAGGATAAACCCGAGAGCGACCTCGATGATCATTAGCACCAGCGCCAGCAGCAGGGTGGTGGGAAGCAATTCGCGCAGGGCGCGCAGCAGCATACCCCGGTTCATGGTTTCCCCTCCAACGTGTAAAACCTCTTGAACAGGCTTTCGAGATCAGGCCTGCCGATACTTAAATCTGCCAGAGGCTTTCCTGCTAAAAAATCAATCAACCGTTGTGGAGGTCCTTCCAATGCTCCTTGCCAAACCAAACCTTCGCGACGGGTAAGTTTTAGAAAGGATGGAGGCTCCAGATCACGAACTTGTGCATTACTTTGCCAATGAATGGTCACATCATGTCCGGCCCGTTGGCGCAGTACAGCGAGAGATTCGTTGGCAACCAGTTCTCCTTCCCTCACAATCGCCACACGATCGCATAGCTCCTCCACTTCACTTAATGAATGGCTCGAGAAAAAAACCGTGTGTCCTTTGTTCGCCAGTTCGCGAAGAACGTCGTGCAAAAGATGCTGCATCAACGGGTCCAAACCGCTCGTCGGTTCGTCGAGCACCAGCAACCGTGGCGCGGGGGCCAAAGCAAGTATTAGTCCCAATTTCTGGCGCATGCCTCGCGACATCGCCCGCACGGGTACTCGCGTGTCCAGATCAAATCTGGCGGCCAAATCCAAACCAGCTCGGTTGAGGTCGCGTCCCCGAATCGCGCCAAAAAGCGAAATCCCCTTCACCGCGTTCATCCAGGAGGGCAGCCGAAGATCACCGGGGACGTAACCGATTTCCCGTTTAATCTCTTTGCTGTGGCTCCAGCAGTCCCTTTGAAAGATTTTTGCTGCTCCGCTTGTTGGGCGCAGAAAGCCCAGCATCACGCGAATGGTCGTCGTTTTCCCTGCTCCATTAGGTCCAAGAAAACCAAAAAGCGTCCCTTCTGCCACCTCGAGCGAAACACGCTCGACTCCTCGACGCCGGCCGTACCTCCGAGTGAGGTCCTCAATCTGAATGATTGACATGACTCAAAGCCGGAAGTGGCGAAGTGGCAATCGATGATTTGCTGCTCTTTTGCGCGAGAATCTCGCGTGCACGTTGTAGCGACAGATCGATATTCGCACACACATTCTCGCGTCCGATTCGGTCGAGAAATCCCGCCTTGTCCATCATGAACAACGGCTGCGTATGCGGCCCGCTTAAAATCAAATGCCTGTTGCGCTTGTGCAGCTTGTCGTAAAGCTCCTCGAGCGCATTCAAACCAGTCGCATCCATGGCCAGCACCTTGCGCAGGCGCAAAATGAGAATTTCGGGATCCTGCCGGGTCCGCGAAAGGGCAATTTCCAGTTTCCCAGCTGCGCCGAAAAAGAAAGCGCCGAAGACCCGGAAAATCAGTACCCCGTTGGGCACTTCTTTCCCGTGAAGAGAATGCTGCAAACCTTCCGTTTCAGTCGTGTGGTCTACCTCGGTGACCTGGGTGTTTTCTGCCATGCGTCGGATGAACAAGACCGCTGCCAAAACCATTCCTACCTCGACCGCGGCAGTCAGGTCGATCAGCACCGTCAGTGCGAATGCGATCACAAAAATGACAGCGTCACTTTTGGGCCATTTGCGCAGACGCACAAAGTGATGCCACTCTCCCATATTGTACGCGACCACCACCAACACTGCGCTCAGCGTAGCCAGAGGAATGTACTTGGCCAGTGGCGCAGCCAATAACACCATAATGAGAAGAGTCAGGGCGTGAATGATGCCTGCGATGGGAGTGCGGCCGCCATTCTTGACGTTAGTGGCCGTCCGCGCTATAGCGCCGGTCGCCGCGATGCCCCCAAAAAGCGGACTAAAAATGTTGGCAATCCCTTGAGCGATCAATTCCTGGTTGGAATCGTGGCGGTCATCAATCATGCCATCTGCGACCACGCAACACAGCAGCGATTCAACACCGGCTAAAAGCGCGATGGTTGCCGCAGGCCGGATCAGGTTTTGAAGCGCATGCCAGTCAAAGTGCGGTAAAGATAAAGCTGGCAGCGATTGTGGAATACCTCCAAAACGGCTTCCGATGGTGGCGATGTCCACGTTAAAGGGGAGGGAAGACGCGTGAGATTGTAAGAGCCAGACCGCAACTGTCCCAAATAACATCGAGACCATCGAACCCGGGACCCATCGCGCCAACTTGCGTGGCCACAACACGATAATCAGCACAGAAACAATCCCCAGCGTCAAAGTCGCCGGATCCAAAGAGCCCAGGTGTGTCGCGCAGATCACAATTTTGCCGACGAAATCGGCTGGAAGCGGTTGAGCGAGCTTTAAGCCGAAAAAGTCTTTGATCTGTGTGCTGAAAATAAGCACCGCGATTCCGCAGGTGAATCCCACTGTTACCGGGTAAGGAATGAATTTGATCATTGTTCCCAGCCGCGCCAAACCCAGGATGACCAGAAAAATTCCGGCAATGAGAGTGCAAATAAGTAAATTGCTCGGGCCGTACTGCTGTCCCAGACCGTAGAGGATGACGACGAAAGCGCCGGTAGGTCCGCCAATCGCGACTCTCGAACCGCCCAACGCCGAGATCAAAAATCCGGCAATAATCGCGGTAAAAATGCCCGCTTCCGGCTTTACTCCAGAAGCAATCGCGAATGCCATCGCCAGTGGAAGCGCAACGATCCCGACGGTAATCCCCGCCACAAGATCCGCAAGAAAGAGCTCCCGCGAGTAACCCTTAATTGTGTCCGCAAGCCTGGGTCGAAACGAGTGCAGCGGAATCATGTCAAAAAGGACTGACAACGAAGATCTGATTGTACCTGCTTCCGTTTTCCAGCACGCGACGCAGATAAGCAATCTTCTTACCGTCAGGCGAAAAAACGCAAGCTTCAGGCAGAGGTGCCTCTGTATTCCCGCTGCGCGATGTGAGTCGTGTCCCCTTGCCAGTCTGAGTGTCCGTTAGAAAAACGCTATTATCCAAAACGTGAGCAATGAAGCGTCCATCCGGACTCCAGGTGAACGCGCTGGCTATTGGCCATGGATTTTTAGTGAGCTGATGAGGCGAACCACCGTTGGGCGAAATGGTCCAAAGCTGAACTATGCCTTGATCGTCCTTCATCAGAAAGGCGATCCTTGTTCCATCGGGAGAACTCCGAAGCCAGTGGCGTGTTCCTTGCAACCCGGGAAATTTACGTTCAGATGTGAAGGTGAGCCGTCGCTGCACTGCGCCTTTGGGCGGATAGGGCATTCTGGCGGGGGTGCCTTCGAGTGGCCCCTCGCCAGCAATCGTCAGATCCTCAGGAAGATCAACAATGAAAACTTCGGAGATCGTTTGCTCTTTGGCAGTCACCACATTGCCCTGGAAAGCGAGGGCGCGTCTCTGGCGCTGACCGTTCGCTCGAAGATAGCCGTTAACCCCCACCCAACCTTCTTCGAACGCTTTGCTGATTTGGTCACTTCCAGATTTTGGTCGAGCGGTGGTGCGCGTCACCAGGACCGAAAAATATTCACTATCACGATTTCGCGGATGATCTTTTTTTACACGCACGGCCGTGCCTGGAACACTGACGCCAACATTCCGCAAATTGATATCATTCGAATCGGTCGCTTCTTGGAATTGCGCCATGACATGATCTTCGTACGTAAAACTGACCCACTCTCCGGCGGCATCCCATACATGCACATGCGAGCCTCCCCGCAAAGCTCCAGGAGTAAACGGGGGAGTCACATCGCAGGCGTCCAGATTGGCCCATTTGCCTGGGGTGGCCGTATCCACAATTGCTCCTTGTCGATGCCACATTGCGTATTCCCAGTCAGGAGTAGGATTTTCAGGGCCAAGAATGAAAACGACTTTGTGTTCGCGAGGATGAAATGTCACAACACCGCAATTAGCGCCGTTCCCAGACTCAAATATTCTTTTAATCTCTAAGGTTTCAACGTTCACCATCTCGATATAATTGCCGTTGAAACCCAACCCCACGCCCTCATGCCGCGTGTCGTACACCAGCCAATGCCCATCCGGAGACCACACGCTTGTATTCGTAAGAACATGGCCGCAAGCCTTGCGAGTGACCTGTCGATCGGATTTGGAGGAAGTATCTGGCAACACAGGTCCGTTAGCGCAATGCGTCATCAGAAGAAGCGCAATAATTCCCGTAAAAAGATGTTTTACTCCCTCTCTCCTGGAGGAGTTTTTCTTTCTCCGCGAAAGGTTCATGAAAAGCCCCTTGTCCATTTCGGCTCCTGCTCAACGTCCAGGAACCGGATCGAGGACGAGGACGACAACGAGGAGGAGGACAATTTGAAGATCGGTTCATGGAGAGAGCCGCTTTCCCCCTCTCCCATCCAATGGGTGAGGGCGGGCGTACACCTACAGATCGCTTCATGAAGAGAGGGGCTAGTGAATAAATCGTTTTCCATCGCTCGTCCACAATCATGACAACGCTTCCGCCGGCTTTCGCGCTGAGCTCGGGATCAAACCCAACGGCTCGAGCACTTTTCGGATCTTCTCGCGTTCGGGGAGAGCAAATCGCGACATGGGCGGCGCCAATTCATCAGCGCAAATCCCGATGAGTGATAACGCACACTTCATTCCCTTGATCACAGTCGAAGCATATTGTCCAACACCATAGATTTTACCTAACTGCGTTAATCGTTCCTGAAGTGTTACCACCGTTGCCTGATCCCCTCCCTTAACGGCGTTGTAGAGACCTACCAGCAGTTTCGGATCTATCTGAGCTCCGCCGTTCACCCCACCATGTCCGCCTAGTCGAAGCGCATCGACCAACAAATGCTCCGGTCCCATGAACAGCCGCCAATCAGGTCTTTGTTTGGAAATTTCGACGATCTTTTGAAAATAATTCAGATCTCCAGAACTGTCTATGACTCCAATAATGCCCTCTAACTGAGTGAGTTGACGAACCGTCTCAGGTTCGAACGATGTCTTGGTCATCATCGGCATGTTGTACAAGTAAAGGGGCAGGGGAAGGTCAAGCACAAGCTGCTTAAAGAATCCGATCAGCTCCGGTTGACCCGAGGGAAAATAATAGGGAGTGGCCGCCACCACCGCCTGTGCTCCCGCGTCCGCGGCAGAGCGCGCTACGGATAACGCTTCCACGAGCGAAGTATCGGTAATTCCAACTAATACCGGTACGCGGCCTGCCACGATTTTACACGCGCTCGAAATCAGTTCACGTCGGAGCCGATAGCTCAAGCTAGGCGCTTCGCCGCTAGTCCCCAAAATGAAAACTCCGTGCACCCCGCCTCCCACCGCGCGTTCGATGAGACGTTCCAAACCTGAATGATCGAGTTCGTCACAGCCCAATAGCGGAGTGATGAGTGGTGGAACGATTCCTTCCAATGGTTTTTGCTCTGATCGATTCATAATTGCCGTTGTGATTCCTTAACCCTGGCCCGGATTGGAGGTTAACTCCAGCCGCCTGAAATTTCGCCAGCGATGAAATGTCAAAAAATTGGCATCGTGCTTGTCATGCGCGCCTCCCTGGCCATCGTCGTACGCGGTGCGAACCACCGAAATGATATCGTCGCCATCGAAGAGCCAGTCTGGATATTGAAATCCGTGTTTCAGAATGTCCGGATGATACAGCAGTTGGCAGCGGATGGTCCAGTTCTTGAGATCTGGCGATGACGTCAATGCCAGTGCGTTGCGGATCGCAGCGGGCCGTCCATCCTTTTCGTGCTGCGCCAGGACAATACTGCTGAGCGACCAATACGTATTGCTTCGGGGATCGCGCCGGATCGCGAACTTTTTCGCGCCGCCCGGAAATTGAATGAACCCGCCACTCGGGTCGAAAGTGGCTGTTTTTCCATCGGCGCTGATATTGACAAGCGCAGCTTTTTCAGGATAGCCGCGGGTTTCCACGCGCAGAATGTCGAGCAGACGTCCGTCCGGAGTAACGACCGCGTTCCCCTCGAGCCAGCCACCCATGTCCGCCTGGTTCCAGGTGTTGCTGCTGGGCAGGAAATTGCTGGAAATCCAATTCTTCGCCTCGAGCAGGTCGGCATCGACAGGTGCTGACAACATCCCGGCCCCGTAAGTCGTTCCCCAACCCTTCGGCGGGTCCCGGTGTTCAAACGCGCGCCAGAGCCGGCCGGCATGCTCAATCACCGGCATCGGCGCACAATGGTATTGCCCTTCACCGCGTAATAATCCCGAATGACCATCGACTGGTGAGGTCCAGGTGCTGCCCCTATCCAGCGAGCGACGAATATAAATGTTGCCATGGTGAGAGTCAGGGCCCAGCAGGTAAAGTGCGCCCCGATGAACGAACAGCGATGACCAAAACGCGCCTTCAATTTGAGAAACCTGTGTCCAATGCGCCCCGCGATCCAATGAGCGAAATACCAGACTTGTGGCACGCTCGTGTTCACGACTTTTTGGTCCGAAGAAGTCGTGCGACGCCACATAATCACCGTTGGTCAAAACGGCGAGGCTTGGCGAACCAACATAAAGCCCGGAAGAAGCGGGGCTATGATTTATGACAGTGCCGGGAACTTTTGCAGCGCCAGCGCCCTCTCTGCTCGTTGATGATTGAGACGAAGCGTTTTGAGCGTAGGAGCAGACACCGAGCAAATCAGAAATCACTATCGCTGCAACAGCCAACCCGCGAATAACCCCCCAACCCGTTTTGTGCCACTCAATCACTTGCAATGACATAACAAAAGCAATGTTTGCTGGCCAGTCCTGAATTAAACGAGCGTACGCAGCTTGGGCTGTGCCAAGGCGAGACGCCTGTCCTACTCTTCGGCCTTTTCGATCATCGCGGCGATGGTGTGGAGAGCATTTCCTTCGAGGCGATTATTTACGAACACGAAAGTTCGTCGATTCGGTTCTACGGTTTTGCCTTCGCGAATGAGTTTGGCGCCTGCCTGGCGCGCGTTGGCATCCGGTTCTTTGATGCGGTCGTAAGGGGAAAAGAGCTTTACTGCATCTTCGTATTTCCGGCCGGGTGTGAGGAGAAATCGAGCTGGAGTGAGTTGCGGCACCGTGCGGCTACCCTCAACGGCCAATTGCTCGGTGATGGAGGGCATCTCTGCCCACGAATTGAATACGTGAGCTACACCTTGCCTCTGAAGAGTGGCAAGATAATCCGCATGCAGAAAATTCCTATTCCTTATTTCGACAGCATAAGGCCAGCCCTTGGGAACCTGGCTCAAAAATGAATCCAGATCAGATGCAAAATGCCTGCCTGTTTCGTAATCCGAGGGATAGAATTTGGAGAATTCGAAAAGCAGCACGCCGATATTGTTTTTAAACGGTTCACATGCTTTGAGGAATTCGGACTCAAAGAGGTCGGCCTTCAGAAAACTCTCGTTGCGTTTTCCGGCTTTCATTCCGAATCGCGGGAGATTGGGGAACTGCTTTATCGTGATCTCATCTGTGACCTTCAGGCCAAACAAGAAATCAGCCGGAACGGCTTCGACCAGTCTCTGAAGATATTCGTGATCCGGAAATTTGTAGTACGCGGCATCGACGCAAACAGTTTTGAATACTTCCGAATATTCCGTCAAACAAAGCTGCTCGAACCGTTTTTCGGCAAATCGGCCACGCCAAACGTAACGATCATCGGTGTAGAGTTGTCCTCGCCAGCCCGAATATTTCCACGAGGAAGTGCCGATAAACACACCTTGTTTGGCCAATGCCGATACCGCTGACCTGATGTGGTCACGATCGAAAGCGACATGGGGAGCGAGACTGTGGTTCATGCTGAGGCTGCAGATCAATCCGCGGCAGCGTCCAGCCGGCCATATTTCCTGATCTCGGGCCAGAGAAACGCTACGATTAATACTACGACAATGGTCCCAACACCGCCTGACACCACAGAAAATACGGGGCTGACCAGCCAGGCAACAAAGCCGGATTCGAATCCACCCAATTCATTGGACGTGCCGATGAACAAACTGTTAACCGCGGAAACGCGACCGCGCTTTGTGTCTGGCGTTAGCAATTGAACAAGCGTATGGCGCACGACCACGCTGATATTGTCCAAAGCGCCGCAGACAAATAGCATCAGAAAGGAAAACCAGAACGAGCGGGAAAGCCCAAAGGCGATCGTTGCCGTGCCGAAACCTGCCACTGCCCAAAGCAAGGCGCGTCCAGCTTTTTGCAACGGACGGCGATGGGCAAGGATCAAAGCGCAAAGCAGCGAGCCCCCGGGAAGAGCTGCCTGGAGGATGCCCAGGCCGCTAGGGCCGACATCCAGAATATCTTTGGCATAGACGGGCAAAAGGGACATCGCGCCTCCAAGCAACACTGCAAACAAGTCCAGAGTAATCGTTCCAAGGATAATCTTGCTCTCAAATACAAACTTGAAGCCAGCGACCAGGCTGGAGGCAGTCATCTTTTCTTTCAGCGCAACCACATGGTGGCTTCGAACAAGGCCAATGAGAAGAAGACAAAGCAACGATGCCGCCGCATTAATGGCGTACACTGAGGCCGCGTGCCCCGTCAACGCAATCAAAGCGCCACCTGCAGCGGGGCCGGCGACCGAGGAAAGATGAAAGCTGCCGCTGTTCCAGGTTACAGCTTTGGAAAACTCTTTGCGTGAAACCAACTGAGGCAGAAATGCCGAACTCGCAGGCCAAAGAAATGTGCGCGCTGTTCCCGCGACGAACAAACAAACATAAACCCAGATTACATCGGCCTGCATCATTGAAATCACCGCCAACCCCCCGCTCGCGCAAGCCAGGACAAAGTTGGTCCAGAGTATGATTCGTTTACGATTGAAATTGTCCGCGACATGCCCCGCCGGCAGGGTAAACAGAATCATCGGGAGCATCTGTGTCAACCCGACCAGTCCCAATTTTAAGGCCTCATGGGTGCGATTATATATCTCCCATCCCACGGCTACCGTCAGCATTTGTTGGCCCAGGGAAGCGATAAAGCGGCCAATCAGGTAGAGCAGAAAATCACGGTTGCGGAGGACCGCGTACGGGTCGTGGGTCGGCATCAGCGGCGCCGGGGCAATTGACTCGGGCGATGAATCGGTATTGATCAAAAACGAGTTTGAGTATAACGCAATGAATGGACGAAGACGAAGCTTTTCGAGTCAAATGACAAAGCCGGAATGAGGCAAATCTAACCGCTAATGAACGCAAATTAGCGCCAATAGGCCGGGACGTGCGAAGGTTTCGGGATTGAAAAAATTCCCACCTTTGGAGGGATCCCGGCGAAATTTTTATCAAGAAACACAATTCTGAGATATCGGTGGCTTTACAAACTTGAAAATTTGTTCCCTGTTTTCCTCTTGTGTGTTTTTATAAATCTGTATCCTCACTGTCGGCAGATTCCGGTCATTTTGTCCGTGAAGCTGTTTGATGCCGCCGTGGTAAGCGCGGGGGCGCCGGAAGATATGCGGAAAGCGAACTCTGAAAAAGCGGTTGAAAAGATAAAGGAGAATTCCTATCCCCTTAATCATGAACCAGGGGGCAAAGAAGAACCCAGGAGACGCGGACGGTCGGCGGCGGACTCCTCCCCTCCGCACGAGGCTTTAGTTGAGGTAGCTCTGCGCCCACCCGCCAAGCCAATGGACATTGCTGATCGGACTAAGGAATTAGTTCGACTGGCCCGTGAGCAAGGACATTTGACCTATGAAGACGTCAATGATGTTTTGTCCGATGGGGCCGTAACGCCAGAGGATTTAGATAAGATTCTAACGGAGTTGCGAACCCTCGAGATAGACATTATCGATCCCGCGGAAGTGGATCGCGTCAGGCCTGCGGGAGCCGAAGAAGAGGAGGGCGAGCGCTATGATATTCTCGATGACCCTGTCCGGATGTACTTGCGGCAAATGGGGAAAGTGCCGTTGCTGACGCGAGAACAAGAAGTGGAGATTTGCAAGCGGATTGAGGAAGCGGAGGATGAATCGCGCCGGATTGTGTATGGATTAGGCTTCGCGGCCAAAGAACACATTGCCTTGGCGGAAAAGTTACTCGCTGTGCCGCCCAAAGAGAGATTCGACCGTATTATTGTGGATCGGTTGGTCGAGGCGCGAGAAAAACATCTCAAACAACTGCGAACGTTGGTGAAGAAAGTGCGGGAGTTGGATGAACGAGTCGATAAGCAGTTTGAGACGTGGCAGCAGGGAAACCCGAGGGTGCGTGCCCGCTTGCTTTCGCGGCTGAGACGCGATGATAAGCAACTTCAGGTTTTTTTTCCAAAATTTCACTTCAAGCAAAAGATTATTGATGAGATGACGTTGGTCACCGAAAACATCCGGGACAAAATGCAATCGAGCATGCAAAGGATCGAAAGCAGCGCGCAGCCTACCTCCTTTGACCAAGAGGGGATTTTACAATCGGAAAGGGAGAACCTGAATGCTCTCGAACGGTTTGTCCGCCTGCTGGCCCCTGATTTTTTAAATACCTCCGCGATGTTAAGTCGTGCAATGGCACGAGCTCATGACGCGAAAATGCATATGGTTGAGGCCAATTTGCGTTTGGTCATCTCGATCGCAAAGAAATACACAAACCGCGGCCAGTCTTTTCTGGATCTCATCCAGGAAGGCAATATGGGGCTTATGAAGGCGGTGGAGAAATTCGAATACCGCAGGGGTTATAAATTCTCGACCTATGCGACCTGGTGGATTCGGCAGGCGATCACGCGCTGTATCGCGGATCAGGCGCGGACCATACGCATCCCGGTGCACATGATCGAGGTGATCAATAAACTTTGGCGAGCTCAAAAGCAATTGATGCAGGAGTTGGGTCGCGAAGCAACGCCCGATGAGCTGGCTGACGCACTCGAACTGACGGTCGAACGAGTGCGCAATATCATGCGCATGGCCCAACAGCCGGTTTCCATGCAGGCCCCGGTTGGAGAAGCTGATGAAACGGATTTCGGCGATTTGATCGAGGATAAGTCCGCCGAAAATCCCAGCGAAGTCACCAGCTTCAATTTGCTCAAAGGCAAACTAAGCGAAGTGTTGAACGGGCTTTCCGAGCGGGAACGAAAAATTCTCGAGCTGCGCTACGGGTTGGCAGATGGCTACCCGCGGACGCTGGAGGAAGTGGGAAGACAATACAATGTCACCCGGGAACGCATCCGCCAAATTGAGGCCAAAGCGCTGAGGAAGCTGCGCCACCCCACGCGCCGGATTAAACTCGAAGGCTTTTTGGAAAACATTTCGTGAGCCAAGCGAGCGAGGCCGGATTGCGACCGAATGAATGAACAGCCTTTGCAAGACAGTCCACAACCGCCAAAACGGCAATACAAATGGCCGTGGTTCGTATTGGCCGCATTGTTGTTGGGACTGGCGCTGGCTATCTTATGGATGAGCTTTGAAATAAAACGCACAAGGCGCAACCGTGACCTGATGACGCCAAGATCGAAGAGCTGGCTCAGTCCGGTTTCTCTTTGATCGGCCATTCTGTCGAATCGGTCCGAGCGGTCTTCAGGTAATTTTCGATCCTGGCAACAACCTCCCGGTTCTGCTCGGCCACATTTTTCTTTTCGGCAGAGTCAGTTTTTAGATTGTAAAGCTCCAAGGGCGCTCCTTTTTTGGGGCGAACCGCCTTCCAATCACCCATTCGCGCGGCCTGTTGAAAACCGCGTTCGTGGAATTCCCAGTATAAAAATTCATGGCGGTTTGTTTGCGGCTGATTCAAGAGAGTAGGGGCCAGGGAAATACCATCAATGTTTGCCGGATATTTGGCGCCCGTTATTTCGGCGATTGTGGGCAGCAGATCCCAGGAAGCAGCGATGAAGCTGGAAACCTGGGGCTTGATATGACCGGGCCATCTCACAATCAACGGAACGCGAATGCCCCCCTCATAAAGATCCCTTTTGAAGCCTCGCAAAGGCCCTGCGCTTTTGAAAAAATCCGGATCGACTCCGCCCTCCTTGTGAGGACCGTTGTCGCTGGAGAATATGACAATGGTATTTGTATCAATCTTGAGTTCTTTTAACTTGTCCAGCAACTTGCCGATATCGGAGTCCAGTCGGGTGATCATCGCGGCCTTGTTTTTTTCTGGAGCCGGCCACGATTCGTTCGAGTAGGGGGCGTCCGAGGGAACCTGCATGCCATTTCCCGAACGTCTGCCTTCTTCGTTATTCGCATGGGGCACGATGGTCGAAAGGAAAAGGAAGAAAGGGCGATAACGATTAAACTGGTCTGGTTTATAGGTTCGCATGAAATTCATTGAGCCTTTGGTCAACAAATCCGGCATGTACAGTCCCTGCTTGCCATCCTGGTTTTCATAAAAATATTGCCAGTCATCAAACTGTGCGTTTGGATCATAATGCCAAAGGTGGTCGGTGTAATAATTGTGCGCGTGAGTTTGGTCCAAATACCCCACAAATTCATCGAATCCCTTGTTTTGAGGTGCCCCTGAAGTGTGTTCGATTCCCAAACCCCATTTGCCGATCAAACCAGTGTAGTAACTGGAGGCCTTCAGTACGCTAGCCAGTGTCTTGTCCTCGGGTCGCAGTGGCTGCTTTCCATTCCCCCGAATCCAGCAATGCCCTGTATGCAAACCTGTCATCAAAGCGCAGCGCGACGGAGCGCACACCGTGCTGCCGGCGTAAAAATCAGTGAAGCGAATCCCCTCGGCGGCCAGTTTGTCAATGTTGGGAGTTTTGATCCGGGTTTGACCATAGCATCCCAGGTCGCCGTAACCTAAATCATCGGCGAGTATCAGTAGAATGTTGGGTCTCCGTTCAGCAGCGGGAGGCGAGGTGTTCAATGGCGCATTGGCTGAGATAGCGACAAACGGCGCAAGCACAACTGCCCACAAAATAAGGATCCGTGAACCTAACATATTCTTTATTATCCTAAATTCTCGACCCAACCAAGTAGGACGTCGAACATTTTTAAAGCATGTTAATGATTTCGCAATGCTTGGTTTCGTGGTGGTTCCTTTTCGAAAACTCCCTCGTTCGAGGATTTCAGCCCGGACTGGCGTCCGCAACTGCCTGACTATTTCAGGCTTGCTTCACGGGGCTATCGCGTTCAGGAGTAACTCCATGCAAGCACCCAGACACCTGTCACTTTTTCTGTTCCTTGTTTTTCTGCAAGGCAATCGGCTAATTGCCAATGCTGGTGATGGCCCGATGCCGTCCCGATTCGGAGTTCAGCATTGCGTGAGCGAGTGGTCATACACCTCAGGACGGAAGTATGAGGATCCGTTTAACGAGATCGAACTGGATTTGCTGGTAACCGATTCCCAGGGTCGCGAGCAGCGGGTTCCAGCGTTCTGGGCGGGAGAAATGAGCTGGCGGGTCCGCTTCTCGCCAGATTCCACCGGTAAGTTCACATTCCGCACAGTTTGCAGCGATACGAATAACGCCGATCTCCACAACCAGCGTGGCACCATGCAAGTTGTGCCGTATGCTGGAGCCAACCCGCTCCATAGCCATGGACCGGTTCGTGTGGCGATGGATCAGCATCACCTCGAACATTCTGATGGCACGCCATTCTTTTGGCTGGGGGATACCTGGTGGATGGGGCTGTGCCAGCGTTTAAAGTGGCCCGAGGATTTCCATTTACTCGCGGCGGATCGGGTGCAGAAGGGGTTTACCGTGATTCAAATTGTTGCCGGTCTTTATCCAGATATGCCCGAATTTGATCCGCGAGGAGCGAATGAAGCGGGCTTTCCGTGGAACAAGGAAAAGACACAGATTAATCCCGCTTATTTCGATGCTGCTGATTTGCGTATTCAACACCTGGTGGAGAAAGGGCTGGTCCCCTGCGTCGTTGGATGCTGGGGCTACCATCTGCCCATGTTTGGTGAAACCGCGATGAGGAAGCATTGGCGAAACCTGATCGCGCGCTGGGGAGCGTATCCAGTCATCTGGTGTTTGGCCGGTGAAGGCTCAATGCCTTACTATTTATCCGAACATAAGGACCAGGATACAGCGGCGCAAAAGCGCGGGTGGACCGAACTTGGCCGTTATGTGCGCGCAACCGATCCATTCCATCGCCTTGTCAGCATTCATCCCAGCAGCAATTCGCGAGACAGTGTTGAGGACCCGGCTGTGTTGGATTTTGACATGCTGCAAACCGGTCATGGCGACCGCACCAGCTTGCCTAACACCATTCGTCAGGTCACCAAATCCCTGGGGCGAAGTCCGCAAATGCCTGTGGTCAACTCCGAAGTGTGTTATGAAGGGATCCTGGAAGCGAGCCGGGAAGAAGTGCAGAGATTGATGTTTTGGGCCGACATCCTCTCCGGAGCCGCCGGGCATACCTATGGAGCCAACGGCATTTGGCAGGTGAACACCGAGTCGCAGCCATTTGGTCCCTCGCCTCATGGCCGTTCCTGGGGTGATACTCCCTGGACGACGGCGTATCGATTGCCTGGCTCGACTGGACTCGGTTTAGGAAAAACTTTTCTGATGCATTTTCCATGGTGGCGTTTCGAACCTCACCCCGAGTGGGCCGAACCTCATTGGACGGAGCAAAATTTTTTGCTGCCATACGCGGCGGGTATTGCAGGTGAAGTGCGGTTTGTATATGCGCCGGCGAGCTGGAGCCTGCCAAAATTAGCCAATCTGGAACCGGACGTGACTTATCAGGCTGTCCTTTTCAATCCCTCCAACGGCAAGCAAACCGATCTTGGCCAAATCAAGCCTGATGAGAACGGGAAATGGCAGCCGCCTGTGCCGCCCATCGTTCGGGATTGGGTTCTGGTCTTAACTAAAAAGTGAAGCACTCAATCGAACATTCGCTTTGCTGCGTACCCATACTTCTCTGCAATAATGGCAGCGGTCGAGAAACCAATGCATTCGTCGGAATGTTTGAATTGCCGCAATTCAAGAAGGTCTGCCACCACTTTGAACGGCTTTAGTCCCAATAGCTCCGCCAAGTCTTTCACGATGATATAGTCCGCCAGGAAAACTGTTTTTTCCGAATCTCCAGGTTCGAACAAACCTCGAGCGATTAACTTTGGTGGCCTTGGCGGAGGAGCGGGTGGTCCGCCGGAGGTGGCTGGTTGGGTTTCCGGGACGTTTTCTGGAGATGGAAAGGGTTCAGCTGCGCTCACTTTAAATTATTCTTTGGGCTGCGACCCTTCGCGGTGAATATTTGAGCGAACGGAATTCAAATGTTTTCCAAACAGGATTTCCTTCAGATTCAACACATAGGCATGCCATTCAGATTCCACCCGGTCCAGGGAACCGATTGTTTGCTCGAAAGCTTCTAACCCGCCGCCCCGTTGCGTCAATTCTACCGCATTCTCTCGATAAGGAGCGGATTCGAAGATAAAATGCGTAAGCGTCCACCAATGCAGATAATACAGGTTGACGTGACTGCTCAACCGCGGACCGCCGCGATTTGTAATTATAGATCGCAACGGGATCACGCTTCCGTTGCGAATGTTTTCCGTCAAATTAGTGCTGGTAGCAATTTGCTCAATCCACCAAACCGGGTAGGTGTTTAAGTCAATGTGTCCCACCAGTAATTCTTTGGCACCGAGACGGCTAGTGGCGAAATAATCGGCCAGGCCTTCCTCCAGCCACTTTTCCAAGCGCAAATGCGCGACTTCATGATTAAGCTGGTGAACGGACTCGTGCAGCATCCAGTGGTAGGGGTTCGGTTCATTTTCCGAGAAATAAGCGCGACAATATGGTTCGCGGTAGAAAGCTTCCGCCCAGCCCAATCCTGGATTGATCCAGCGAAACTCCTTCCGATCCTTAAATAACTTGACTTTGAGTTTGGGCTGGTTCCCAGGGAATTGCCTGAGGCTGCGGAATTGGTTTGAGTAGGCTGTATACAAAAACTCCATTTTTTGCGCTGTGTCTTCCGTTTGTTGCCGTGCGGCCGTCGAATAGATTGTATGATGAGCCGTTTCCAGGGTGACAGTGGGATGCCACGGTCGCGGCATAAACTTCCACGCCGCGATGAGAAGCAAAACGCACAAATACAGCAGCATCCGCGTCTCGCGCGATTTCAATTTCCATCGAAAGAGCTGTTTCATTTTGCGTTCGGCATTCGATCAATCTGCAGGATTTTAAGACTCGCGAATAGGCTTGCGTGGTTGGCTTGATATCCCGCGGGTTATTCCCGCTGTTGCCATTTGGTCAGAACGCAGTCAATCCCTGGTTGTAACAGCGCAAGGGCGTCGGCTCGCTCAGCACCTTCCATCAACAGTTCGTCGTAATTTGTATGGGAATGTCCCCGGCGCCAACTGGCGAAGTGAACAGCTTGCAATAAACTCATTTCCTGAAACAATTCCAGAGGCCCGACCCTGCCATTTCGCGAAAAAACGGCTTCGGCGGCTTGCACGACCCGTTGTTGAAAAGCGGAGTCCATAGACATCAGTATTTGACGTTATGTTCCTTGTAGTATTCTTTTTTTGAAATGAAAATCATGTGCGGATTATTTTTCACTGGTCTAGTCCTTATGTGCGGTCTTTCGTTGGTAGCTGCTGAACAGGATCCTGCATTTGCAATTGTTGCTGATGATCCAGCTCTTCCACGGGCATTGCTCATCGGTGATTCCATTTCCATCGGCTATACCATCCCCGTCCGCAGTCTGTTAAAGGGAAAGGCCAATCTGCACCGTATCCCCGAAAATGGGGGTCCAACCACGAATGGTTTGGCAAAACTGCAATCCTGGTTGGGAGATGGCAAGTGGGATGTGATTCATTTCAATTGGGGTTTGCATGATTTGAAGATGATGCCTGATGGACATCAGCAAGTATCGACCGAGGCTTACGAAATAAATTTACGCCAGCTCGTCCAACAATTGAAAGCAACGAAAGCCAGATTAATTTGGGCCTCCACCACACCTGTGCCGGAAGGGGTTAAAAACCCGGCTCGTAATCCCACTGATGTTTTAGCCTACAACCGCATTGCAAAAAAGATAATGGACGAGCAGCAGATCGAGATTGACGACCTGTACAACTTTGCTTTGCCGCAACTGTCAAAAATTCAACGACCGGCAAACGTCCATTTCACGGATGAAGGGTCCGCGGTGCTTGCAAAAAAGGTGACAGCTAGCATCGAATCAGTGTTGGCAAAAAAGAATTGATAAGTCCAAGTTCCAAACACCCAAGTTTCCAAACACCAATCGAGTCTATTTAGTGGCTTCCAGCATTGCGCATCTCGGTGCTACTCACTTGGTTTTTGGTTTTTCTCTGAAGTTTGGATCTTGGATTTTGGAGCTTTCCCCAGCTACTTCGTCATAACGTTCTTTCAAGCGCTTTACGATATCAGGGTGCTCTGACGCGACATTGTGCTGTTCACCCGGATCTGTTGACAAGTCAAAGAGGGACATAGGTTGCGGGCTATCTCCAGTTGTTAAGCCCGGAAAATCCGCGGGTTGGTATTGCTCATAGGGGGCAAGCAGTGTCACGCCATCAGGCCCACGAGGATCGATCCAGTGCTGACCAGCGATCGTGCTCCGCTGATTCGGAGCAAGCACATGCAGTTTCCAGCGCGCATCGCGAACCGTGCTCAGGCGGGGACCCTGGTGACCAAAGATCACCTCGTGAGGACTCTTGGCCTCGGAGGTGAGAAGAGGTAAAAGATCAACGCCATCCAGAGTCCGATCAGGCTGTGGATTGAGCCCTGCAATCTTAAGCGCCGTGGCAAACAGATCCATCATAACGGCGGGTTCGGAACTGACGTGACCTGCGGGAATTGTGCCCGGCCATTGAGCAATAAACGGAACACGGTAACCGCCTTCCCAACTTGTCCCTTTCATTCCGCGCAAGCCGCCAGTGCTTCCTCCATACCACGGGCCGTTGTCACTCGTAAAAACGATCAGGGTCCGCTCATTCAAACCCAGTTCCTTCACTTTGGCCAAAACTTGTCCCACAGAAGCGTCCAGTTCGGCAAGCGTATCGCCATAAAGTCCGGCGCCGCTCTTCTTGTAAAAGCGTTCCGAGGCAGCCAAAGGTTTATGTGGCATCGCATGGGCGAAATAGAAAAAGAAGGGCTTATCTTTATTGTGTTCCATGAAAGCCAGGGCTCGCTGCGTGTACCGTTGAGTGAGCGTCGCTTGAACGACCGGGTATTCGACCACGCTCTCCCCATCGATAAGCTCCACGGGCCTCATGTCGTTACTGTATAAGATGCCGAAGTATTCATCGAAGCCTCGATGGGTTGGGAAAAATGCCTTTTTTGAATGGCCAAGGTGCCACTTTCCCACCATGCCCGTCGCGTAGCCCGCGCTTCGCAAAATCTCCGGAAGGGTTCGTTCCGATAAGGGCAAACCCAGCTCATTATTTTGCCCGCTCGAATCGGGTGCCGGGTTGGAGGTTAATCCGCATCGAAACGGATAGCGCCCAGTCATGAGCGAAGCGCGAGTAGGGGCGCAAAATGGTGCAGGACAGTTAAAGTGAATGAGACGCGCTCCTTCAGCAGCCATTCTGTCCAGGTGAGGGGTTTTGGATTGCGGATGTCCGTAACAACCCAAATCTCCATAACCAAGGTCATCCGCCAGGATAATAATGAGATTGGGTTGCAGGGCCGCTTGCAGTCGGGCGGTAAAGGGAGCCCAGGCAAAAATCGATATCAGCAAAGCCAGCGAGACGGAATTCATCGAGACAGTTCAGAGTGGACTGAGCTCTTTAGAAAAACAAGCCGTCGATGTGTTGACGCGGGAGTGAAATCCACAGGGACTTTGTTTCGGGCTTGGCTGCCAACTCACCTCATGATATGGAAGCTAGGTGGTAAGAAACTGGCCCGACCTGAAAGCATTAAACAAGATCAGATCTGCATTCAATTCCCAGGCTTGGCAGAGATGAATCGGGTCACAACATCGTTTTTGATCTTCTGCGTGTTCCAGGGAAGCGGGCCGTTGCCAGCCGCTCAGCGCCTTTCAGGCTATATGCCGCGACCAGAAGATTTCACCCTGATGTGCTGGGCGAACGGGCCGCAATCATATCTGGGCGCAAAGACTCCTCCGCCCGAACCTATTCTTAGCATGCAAAGTGGAAGCATAGGGTTTGCAATCGACACGAAAACTCTCCGAGTTCTTCGAGCAGGCAAATTTGCCAAGGGGATCGATATGCAAACCGCATTGCGGGTGGGAGACGGGGCGTTGTTTGGTTTGCCACAGCTCGCGCTGGAATTACGCGTGCTCGCTCCCGAAAGAAGTTTTATTTGCAAAGGACGTCCGGAGATGCCGAACGATGAATTTTATTTCCCTGTCCGGTTTATCGAGAGTGGTCGTTATTTTCAGCGCGTTGCCATTGAAGGGCTTGAGTTTGCGGATGCCTCGGGTGAGTCGCTTGGTGTGGCTGGGCGACTGGAATTAGCGCTGTGGCCCGATCGGCTTGTGCTTTCCTTTGGGCTGGAAAGATATCCCCTCGAAGGGGAATTGGAATTGCAGATCAGTACAGGACAAAGACAAGTCACCATTCCGACTTCAGCACATCAACCCGCGGTGATGGAATTATTCAGAGCTAGCAATGGGGTCGAACCGTTCGTAGAGACGGGTTCGGGACTGGACGTGAGCCGCAGCCTGGAGGCTGGTTGCACGGTGCTCAAGATCCCGTCGCTGCCATGGAAGAACAGCAGTCGCACCTATTATCCGGAGGACGAACTGGATCGATTGGATCGGTGGCGTTTCAAGATTCGGAACGACAGCTCAAAGGAGTGTGTGGCGCCTATCATGTTTATAGATGAGCGGCCGCCGGCTATTACCGGCTTTACTCCATTGCTCTGTGATACCAACGGGGCTCCGAGTGGTATCCCGGTTCAGATCTCGAAAAATTGGCATCGCCGCCAGGACAAAGGCTCGTTACCACACGAAGGGCCATGGTTCCATGGGTGCACTGTTATTCGTCTGCCGCCGCGCTCGGAACGCGAGTTTGTGTTTCAGATTTGTTATGCGCGATATGGTGGGGTCCCGGCCGCCTCCCATTCCCAGCTTTGCCTGGTGGGATGGGGGCATAATCAATTCTGGGATCAAGCGGCAATCGGCAGTTTTGGTGAAAGCATTTGCTACGAGCCCGGTCGGGTTCAACGGCGTTGTTTTATTGATGACGTGCGCCCGCTTATGACATTGCCTCTTTCCAATGAAAAACCATATGGGTGGGCAGCGAACTGTGGTGGAGGCGATTTCCTGGTTTGGATTGACGAGAAAGGGCAATACCAGGGTTTCCGAGGGACAAAGACTGATTATCGCGCTTATGGACCATGTCTTACCGATGTCTGCTACGTCGAAAAAACAAGGAGTGGTGAAATGGATTCTCGCGTTAGCGTCTCGATTTGCCGCAGCGATGACTATCTGAGAGCTTTTCATCGTGTGCGCTATGACGTGCGGCAACCGTTAAAATGGCAGCGATTGGCATTTTATCAGTTAGGGGCGGACTTTTACAACGCCACCCCTGCGCGGCGGGTAGCCATAGGGGATGCCAATGGCGTATCGGATGAATGGGAACCTGCTTTGGGGAAAAACGTTTATGACCGAAGCTGCGTGCCCCTGCCAGGCGAGTCACCGTGGATTTCGATTCATGGAGTTGAACGCGCAGGGATTAGACAGGGAGAAGCATTCGCCAGCAGGGGGCTCATTGTCCGGTCGTGGAAAGCCACGCTGGGGGGAAAGCCAGTTATGCAACCCCATGCATCCTTTTATGCAACGGAGTGGGGAAAAGGCAATTCCCGGACGACGATCGAAATATCACCCCCCCCTGCTGTTACCGAATTGAAAAGCGGCGACTTTGTGGATGCCGAATTCGAGTTGGTGGTTTTCCCTTGCGATGCGCAGGCGTACTACGGACCAAATAAAAGTTTCCAAAGCGCTTTGGAAAAGGACGCCGATACGTGGCGTCTTGTACAAAGGGAAGCCGCCGAAAACAGGATGCAGGCACAAATACATCATGGAACTTTGCGGCATCAAACCCCTCCTGCGCTGGCGCTGGACTGGCTGGGCAGGGCGGCTCTCACTTTGACCGATGGCCTGGGCTATGTGCCAGTAACTTTCATGGGCTTGAAAAGTCATCAGGACTTCGAGCTTTTGGTGGATGGTAAACCTTTCAATCAAGCCGTTCATGGCAATGATTTCTGGCAAACTGACTATAATGAGGTCCGGCGTGAGTGGCGCGTGACTTATAATATTTTGCGGGATGGCCACGGACCAATGAGGCTGGACTTTCGTAGAACGGGTGGCTCGCTTTTTGGAAAATAACAACGCCGACTACTTTCAGAGCTTCACTTTGAATTTGTGTCTGGTTCCAATTCGAGTAATTTTTGGGCGATTGATGCCCTTATGATTAAGCCTGGAAGGCAAGGTGGATTCACTCTGATCGAGCTGTTGGTTGTCATCGCCATCATTGCTATTTTGGCGGCGATGCTTCTTCCTGCGCTTTCCGCCGCAAAAGAAAAAGCAAATCGCACAGCGTGCGCTAATAATAACAAGCAGCTCGGCCTGGCGTGTCACCTGTACTGCACCGATAACGAAGACCGGATGGCGTTTTGCAATTGGGTCGGCCCGGTAGTGGCGGGTTGGTTGTACCTCCCCGAAAGGAGCGGAGACGCTCCCAATCTTACAGCGCAGCCGTACAGCACAAACGCAATCCTTGCTTATCAAGGCGGCCTTTACTGGCCATACCTTAAGGACATGAAGGTTTATCGATGCCCTCTCGACACAACAAACTCGGCGCTTTTCAAGCTGCGTATTAACAAGCTCTCGACTTATATCGAGAATGGAGCGATCTGCGCTTATGGCAGAAACGTTCCGAAGACTTACCGTCAGGGTGAATTCCGCCAGGACGCTTTCCTGATGTGGGAGCCAAACCAGGAAGATACGAGCATTGGAGCACAGTGGACGTATAACGACGGATCGAGTTATCCCGATCCAACTATCGACGCAGGTCTCGGCAGGCGCCATGGCAAGAGAGGTGGGATCGTCCTTGGGTTCGATGGCCGCGTCGAGTCGATGTCTTATGCTGCCTGGGGGAGCGAGGCCCGAATCCCCACTCGCAACCGGATGTACTGCAATCCCGGCAGTGCGGACGGGCGATAGTGAGATTGATTAGTTGTTGAGCAGATCAATGAAGAAACACAATTCGGCATAACAACGCCAAACAAAACACGACCGCGCTGGAAGGGGGTGGTAATCGAACTCGCGAAGCGTTTGGAGTGCGCCGTTTTCCGGCGCTTTTCATTTCTTTTTCCAGTCAGGAGTCTCCCAGCAAAGATCAATCCAAAGCGCCGGAAGACGGCGCACTCCATACGCTTCGCGAAATTCGGGCACTCATGTTGAATACCTCGTTTACTTCGGTCCGCCACCGAATTGTTTTAGGTAAGCTTCTTTGAAAGGGTTTACTTCAGGGCCGATGGCGTCTTCGTTCTCCAATGCGGGGAGGATTTCGCTCCACCATTGATCATAGGCAGTTCGCATTTTGGCTACGACGTCTGGATGCTCTCCGAAAACATCGCGCATCTCACCTGGATCATTTTTGATATCATAGAGCTCCGCATTATTGACCAGGTGAAATCGAGCATTGCGCACTGAACAGTTTTTGAATTTAGACTCTTCGGCTTTGCCCTTTTCCCATCGCCCAACATGCGTAAACAAGAAGCGGTCCGGCCAATCGGCATTTGGGTTCAGCAACAATCGCACCATGCTGCGTCCATCTAATTTAGGTTCCACGGGGATTATTGCGCCGGCCAGTTCCGCTAATGTCGGATAAATATCCACATGTGCTGTCAGAGCTGAGCTATCGCGTCCTCCTTTGAATTGGGCTGGCCAGCGCCAAAAGGAGGGAACTCGCGTGCCACCTTCCCAAGGGGTGGCTTTTTGTCCATGCATACCGGCGTTGAATGTTTTCACCCCGACAGTCCCGCCGTTATCAGTCATGAAAATGACCAGTGTGTCCCGAGCAATTTCCCATTCGTCGAGCTTTGATAGAAGCTTTCCAAAGTTGTCATCAATGTTTTCGATCATGCCATAAAACTTTGCGGTGTTGGTGTCGACCTTGCCCGAGTAACGTTTCGAGTATTCTTCGGGGCATTGGAGCGGAGCATGGGGCGCATTGGGGGTGATGTACGCAAAGAATGGCGCTTGTTCTTTGCGCTTTGAATCCATCCATTTGAGTGCCTGGCTAAAAAACAGATCGGTGCAGTAGCCCTTGGTTTTTTCGAAAGTGCCATTATGCCGAATGGCCGGATCAAAGTACGTATTTCCGGGAGCGTCCCCGCAACTTCCTTTGTAACTCTGGCCAATCCCCCCGGCGCCGTGAATGTAAACCTCATCAAACCCTCGCTTGCCTGGTTGATACGGGTCCTGATCGCCCAGATGCCATTTGCCAAAAATTCCCGTGGCGTAACCCGCGGATTTAAGCATCTGCGGTAACGTAACTGCTTTGAGACTCATCCGCTCGCGTTCGTTGATGGTGTGGGTGACTCCCGACCGGAATTCATGCCGGCCTGTCATCAGCGAGCAGCGTGTCGGTGCGCAGGTTGGGCTTACATGAAAATCCGTAAAGCGGACGCTTTCCCTGGCAAACGTGTCAATGTGCGGCGTCCGAATAATCGGATTACCCGTCCAACCCAGATCCCCATAGCCTTGATCGTCGGTCATGACGAGAATGACATTCGGTTTTGGCGCGGCGGCATGCAGGAGTGGCAGGTTAAACAACACAAGCGATGAAAACAGAGCGGCCGAAGAAAATGGTCTTAAGATCATTTTAAAGTTTTGATATAAAGAATGAGCGCTTCGATCTGCGAATCAGTCAGCACGCCTGCATAACTAGGCATGCCACTATCGTTCTTTTCAAATCCTAGAACGATTTTCGCTGAGGGGTCGAGAATCGATTGGCGCAGATAGGCCTCGTCGGCAATGGCGGGTTCTGAATCCTTGAACTGCCGTTCCGAGGCAAACAAACCTTTCCAGGTGGGACCAACTTTTCCAGCAGTGTTGTTGTCGGTTGCATGACATGCTGTGCAACCCATCAGGGATGTCAGCTTTTCGCCTTCCTCAACGGTTACCGGGGTAGATGCTGCGTGTGAAATTCTCGGGGTTAGATCAACTTCACCGGGAGAAAAACCTTCCTTTACCGGATCAAAGCTGGTGAGTTCGCGCGGGGTAAGATAGGCGTTTTGTTCGAACCGTGTCCCCGATGCCACGGCCAGGGCCCAGCCAATACGCATTTGCATCACAGGTTTCATGTCCCGAATGCCGATGAAAATGCTTTTAGCGTCGCGCGAAAGATAGGCGCTGCTGGGAGTCATCCATTCCTGGCCGGGCGTCCCATCGCATTTAAAATGAGGCGAACCGTAATTGGCGGTGCGTTTGTAGTTCCAACGTTCGGCAGAAAAGTTGGAGGGATCTGTCGCTTGTTTAGAATCCAGTTGAACATCGAAACGCAGCAGAACGCCTTTGTCCATCACGGCGATTTCCCGGGGAAGCGTCGAGGGCAAACCAGTGTACCGCAACCGTGCCAGTCCACTGGTGCGTTTGGCGGTGCTGCCCCAAATCTGGAAGCCAGTCACATACAGTTGACCGTCAGCGGGATTAACAGAGCCGTTCAGCGGAGCGAAATCCAGTTCAGACGTTAAATTTACCACGGCTGCCTGAGGCACCGAAGCGCGCGAGTTCAGGCGCACCAGGAAAAGCTCGGGGCGATTGTAACCAATATGCACGAGCGCATCGTTCAAAGGCCCCATCTGCGCGTTAGCCAGCCAGACCTGGCTTGCGCCTGAGCTATTGATCGGATGCGGAATCCAGGTGAGCGGGTCGGCAATAGCAGCAGGATATTTTTCCCTGGGCAATAGACTGCTAAGAAAGCCGTAGTATTGATGACCGGCAATAATGTGGATAGGCGTGGCGGGAACGTAATGGCCTTGTTGATCGCTGGCTGTGATCAGACCGGTTTCGGGGTGTACTCCGATAAATGGCTGCCGCAAACCCCAGCCTAGAACAGTGATAGCTTTGCCGTCGCGCGAAATCCGCAAGACACCGCCGTTGTGTTTTCCCAACGTCGAACTTTGCTGGCCGCCTTTGGCGATGACAAACGAGCCATCGGGCGTCAGCTTCATTCCATTGGCAAATTCGCGTGTCTCGGCCGTTTGAGTGAAACTGTTGGAAAACAGTTCGTATAAATCGGCCTCACCATCTCCATCAACGTCCTTTACCCGCCAAATGCCGTTGCGATCGAAAACAAAGATTTCGTTGTCACGAATACATAAACTCAACGGTTCATGAAGGCCCGACGCAAAGCGTCGCCAGCGAACTTCAATGAGGTCGCCTTTTAATCCGGAAATCCTCCAGATATCTCCATCAAATGTAACAACGGCCGCATCGCCATTACGGAAGAATGCGATATCGGCCAGACGAACATTTCTCCTTTCAACATTGTTAAGAGGCAATGGAATATCATCCAGGACATACGCCTTTTTGTCAGTGGACAGTTTTCCTGCCGTAATGACTTCTTTCGGCCAATGGCGTTTAGCAGGTCCGTTGAGAGGTTTTGCCTGAAGCATTTCCTTTTGTTTTGCCTTCATGCTTAGCACCACCGTGAAGTCCATTGGGTCCGAAGGTTGGATCTCCAATCTCATCAACCCTTTTTCTTCCACTGGCTGAGCCAGCGCTTTTCTCTCAATCGCCTCGGAGGTGACAAGAATTTGCAAAGCAGAGTTAGGCGGTCTCTGCCCAAGCAATAACCATAAAGGGCTGCGAACATTTTCCAGATGAAACCGCCTTTGCACCTGTTTGCTGCTGCCATCAGGAACCGAGACCGATACCCACTCTCGCACTGAAGCTCGGCCAACGCTATATTCCAGACACGTTCCACCCTCTTTAAGGCCGACTGCTTTGAAACGCCCCAGTTCTTCCGGTAGAGGACCGCGCCCGACTTCTCGTTTGTCGGGACCAGGTTCACGTGGATCAATTAATGAAACTCTTTGGCCCGCCTGCCAACCTGGATAAATTCCGTTGGCGATCCAGGGTGAGCCAATGATCTCGGGGAGTTGTTCTTGTCCATCGGGAGCTTTATGGCCAGCCCGGTGATAGGAACCTTGTGCCATGCCAGCTGGGGTGATGCCTTTACCCTCCCAAACGAGAGACATCCGGAGCAATTCGGTGTCGAAGCAGGCCCAACAATCGTCGCCGAGATTCAGGATGAGACCTCTCGGTGTGAGATTGTCTGCCGGCCAATCTTTCCCCAGTTCCCGGGCATCCAGAACGGATGAAAAGAAAGGGAAGCCCGGCTCAACAAAATCAGCCCAGGCATTTCGTTCAACTTTGTTCTCGGTCTGGCGAGGTCCGGATTTGGCGGCCATAGAACTGAAGGGCAAAAGCAACAAGCAAAAAAGCAAAATAGCGCTGCGGCCGGAAGAAAATGATTTTCGGGGAATAGGGCGAATCCTAAAGGGATTCCGCAACAAAGCCCAGGGTTGCGAGGCACGAGACACCCCAATTCGTCTGGAGGAACCAACCCCAGCGGGGTTGTGGCCGGGATTGGTTAACCAGGCCACAACCCCGCTGGGGTCGAGAGACTTTTTTGACCCATTTCCCAGGGTAGCTCGCAGGCTCGCAACCCTGGGCTGGAGGACACCATCCCTTTGGGATTGCACCCGACGACAATGAAAAACCTTGGTCGCGAAACCCGCACCTACCAGTCGGTTGGTTGATAATCTTTGAGGAATTTTCCCCATACATGCTGGCCGGTATTGAAGCCGCTGATGATCGGATCCAGTATGCGCGCGGCGCCGTCCACGATGTCGAGTGGTGGGTGAAACTGGTGATCGCGGATTTTACGAGCGGCCAACGGTGCGGCATCTTCATCTGTAACCCAGCCGGTATCAACGCTGTTCATGTGGATGCCATCAACATAGTAATCGGTGGCGGACGTCCGCGTCATCATGTTGAGAGCTGCTTTCGCCATATTCGTGTGCGGATGCCGCGTCGTCTTCGACTTGCGGTAGAATTGGCCTTCGACAGCGGAAACGTTGACGATATGTTTATCCCGCTCCGGTGCGCGAAGCATCAGTGGCTTTAGCCGGGCATTGAAGATGAACGGAGCAACAGCATTGACGAGGTGCACTTCCAACAATTCAACCGATGGGACTTCCGCAAGGGTAAGCCGCCAGGAGTTTTTGTCGCGGAGATCGATTTGCTGCAAATCCTGATCGAGTTGTCCTTGTGGGAACAGATCACGTTGAGCATTGAGTTCATCCGGGAGTAGCGCCACCTGCGATAGTTGTGCCGAATGAGTTAGACCCGAGACGGCGGAATCTGTGCCGTTTGCCAGGGGCAATTTGCCATCGGGAAGAAGGTTGTAACCGCGCAACCCCTCGTAAGCGCCCAGCAGTTGCTGAACAGGCTCGGGCAACCTTTGTAAAGCCCCTGATTCGTGCTCCATCATATGTTGATAAAAGTCCGGCGGTCGACGAACAGTCTGGCAGGCATTGTTGATGATGAAGTCCAATCGTTCACGCGTTTTCAGCAAATGACCGCAGAATGCCTCGACGCTGGGGGTGTGGCGCAGGTCGAGACCAAAGATCTCGAGCCGGTGTCCCCAATCGGCGAAATCGGGTTCCGCAGCATACCGAGTAGCGGCATCGCGTGGAAAGCGCGTGGTCACAATGAGCTGAGCTCCGGACCGCAACAATTTGATCCCTGTCTGGTAACCGATCTTTACACGGCCTCCGGAAAGAAGCGCCACGCGACCGGCCAGGTCGGCGAGCTCGGTTCGCTTAAAGAAATTCAGCTCGGCGCAAGGCGAACAGAGCTGATCATAAAATGGATGCAGAACCGAATAGTCCCGTTTGCAGATGTAACAATTCTGAGGTTGCACGACTTCAGCACGTTCGGAATCGCGATTGAGGTCTTCCGGAACGAAGTTTGCCGGCGGATAAATATTGGGGGTTGTGAAAACTGGACGGGAGCGCAGTTCGCGGATGCCACTTTTGGAAAGAAGCTTTTCATCGCGCTGCAGTCGTTCAGCCTTGCGCTTGCGTTGTTGTGCTTTGAGCAGTCTTCGACGCGCGGGGGCATCAGGACGTGAAATTTGACCGGCAGCTTTAAGGAGGCGTTCCCGATCAGCCATCGGCAGGTGCGCGAGGAGAGCTGGGTCGGCGACAATGGCTTCCATCAAATCGGCGGCAGCGCTGACTTGTCTGGGGAGATCGACGGAAGCTACGGATTTACCGTTTGCCGGTGGTTCAGCGATGTCGGAAGGCTGGCCGTTAAGGTAATGACCGTTTGATGAGGGCTCGTTTTTCAATTCGTTTATGTTGCGTTAAAGTAAGGGCTCATATTGGCAGGAGCCAGCCTTGGGGACAAGCACAGGGCGAGGTGCGTCGGATGGGGTGGATCTTAGTTTCGTGCAGTTCAAACCTCCTTGCCACCCGCGCCCTTTCAAGGCATCGTCAGCTATGGGTGTCAACAAAGCCGGCCGCCGGGACCTTGCGGCCCGTATCTATAAGAAGCTGGAGGGAGCGCGCGGCTTGGATGATGCCGAGCGATGGCAACACGCTTTGTTCTTTGCTTTATCACCCCAGGAACGATGCCAATTCAGTCTCAAGACAGCCCGCTCGGCGCTTTCCTTAAGGCGCTCCGGGAAGAAAAAATAGACTGCATTCTCATTGGCGCGATGGCGGCAATTGAGCAAGGCGCCCCATTGATGACAGTGGACTATGACTTCTGGGTGCGCCTGCCTGAAAGGCAGTACGTGCGCCTGCTCACCATTGTTCAGCGGCAAGGAGGGTCGATTCGCGCCCGTACTGTTTATGAACTCAGCGACGGTACGCAGGTGAACGCAGTTTTTAAACCAGATGGCCTACGTTCATTTGAGGCTGAGTGGAAAATTTCGCCACTACGGAAATTGGAGAATGTACCTATCAAAGTACTGCCATTGAACCGGGTGATAGCGAGCAAGAGAGCTGCAAACCGTGAAAAGGACTTGGCTGTTCTTCCAATCCTGGAGCGCACTCTCCGGTTGGCGAAACGCTTAAGGAAAACGAGCAGTGTCAGGCGAAAAACTTAATGCGTACGCGAGACATTTCATTGGACCCCTTTTCCATTTCTCCCAAGACGGTGCGGTACCAATCCCATGAAGAGGCGCTGTTGGCGGTGCAGTCTCTGGACGAAGCTAACGAGGCCCTGCGTGAGAGTCGCGAAATCCGAAAGCGTATTGGATTGAAGGAGATGTGACGTCGAACACAGGTTTTTCTGGAACTAGATACCGGAGCAGCCAGGCTATCGACACAGAGCGGCATTACTTCATTTTCTAAAAAGCCACATGACGAAGGTCAGAAGGATGCTTATGAGGATGCAAGTTACGATGGGGAAGTAGAAGGTGAAATTGCCTTTGGAGACATGGATGTCACCCGGGAGTCGGCCGAGCCAACCTTTACCAAAGCCAGCCCACAACAAAGCCCCCACGGCTGCGAGGATTAGTCCACTAATGACCAGAAATCTTCCCACTTCGTTCATGAAAACTAATGCGGAAGAGCTTCCAGTTGTTCGAAACTTTCCTCGATGAAAGTCGTTCCCTGAATGCGCGCCAATTTGGCGTAAAGACCGTCGGATGAGGTCAATTGCTCATGGGTGCCGCGCTCGATGATCTGGCCCTGACGCATCACCAGGATTTGGTTGGCTTTGCGTATGGTGCTCAGCCGATGGGCAATGACGAAGCTTGTGCGGTTTGCCATCAGCCGTTCGAGCGCTTGCTGGATTAGCTTTTCCGTCGCTGTATCCACGCTGGCCGTAGCCTCGTCCAGAATCAAAATGGGCGCATCTTTGAGCAGCGCGCGGGCGATGCTGACGCGCTGCTTCTCGCCGACGCTGAGCTTCACACCGCGCTCACCCACTCGGGAATCGTACTGTTGTGGAAGCCGGCTGATGAATTCATGACAATTAGCCGCGCGTGATGCGGCGATTAGTTCTTCCGCGGTTGCTTCCAATCGTCCATACAAAATATTTTCGCGAATCGTGCCGTTGAACAGAAAGGCTTCCTGACTCACGACGCTGATTTGAGATCTCAGCGAATGGAGCGCAATGCCACTCAGATCCTGTCCATCAATGGTAATCTGCCCGGAAGTCAGCTCGTAAAACGCGGGGAGCAGGTTTACGAGAGTGGACTTGCCCGCCCCGGTAGGGCCAGCGAGTGCGACCATTTCGCCAGGCTTCGCTCGCAGAGAAATATTTCGCAACACGAGGCGCTCGGGGTTATAGGAAAAGCCGACGTTTTCGTAAACAACCTCACCTCGCACCGGGGTGCGCAAAAGCAGCTGAGGAAGACCATTTGCAGTTCGTTCGACAGGCGCATCGAGGATATCAAAAACCCGTTCCCCAGCGGCCCGCGCGACCTGTACCATCTGGTTGAGGCCATGTAAGCGCGCAACCGGTTCGTAGAAAAGACCCAGATAAATCCAGAATCCGAACAATTGACCGGTAGTCATTTGTCCAGCTAGGACCTGGCGTCCACCCACCCACAAAACCAAAACCATGCCCAGCGCTGCAGCAAACGACATTGCAGGAGAGTAAGCCGCCCAAACCCGCATCACCCCCAGAGTCCCTTTGCGTAAATCGTCTGCGCATTGGGTGAAGCGAGCATCTTCGTGCTGCTCCCGTCCGAATGCTTTTATCTGGCGAACACCCTGTAAATTGTCCATCAGCAGAGCGTTCATTGCGCTGGCAGCTTCGCGCTGTAGCCGATAACGCCGGTGCGCAGTCAGGGTGTACCACAGCGCGCCACCGCTAAGCAGAGGCAACGGAATCAGCGCGACCCAGGCCAGGGTTGGATTGGTGGCAAACATGATCGCCGCTACGCCGATGATACTTAATAACGCGACACTTCCTTGTTCGGTGCCGTCGATCAAAACACGTTCAACCGAATTCACATCCTCGATAACTCGAGTCATCAGATCGCCAGAGGCTCGCTGATCGAAATAATTGACCGGCAAACGTTGCAAACAGGCGTACACATGCCTGCGCATATCGAAGATCACATTTTGCTCGAAAGTATTATTAATACGAATGCGCAGGCTGTTAAAAAGATCCTTCAACAAGAACGCGGCAAGCAACGCGAGCATTGTTGGCGTTAACAAGTCAATGCGTCGGTTAATGATGACCCGATCAATGACAAATTCCGTGAGTTTTGGATAAACGAGTGAGAACCCCAGCGAAAGCAATGCGCAAGCTATCGTTGCGGCGGCCATACCCTTGTACGGTCGCAAATAAACCGCCACTCGCCGCAAAACCTCCCCGGTCGAGCGCGACTTCGCTTTAAGTGTCGGATCCGCCTGCCCATACTGCTCATGATGCATAGCACGATAATCCTTCAAAAAATGAGCCAAAACAAGTCTGTGACCGTATTTGAACTGCCTTACAAAGATAGGAATTGTCTCCTAGGTCACACAAATTACGTGCAATTAGCGAAAGGATGCTTTAACGTCGACAGGAAAAATGTTTCAGCCAGTGACGACGAAAGACCCCGGTGCGGTTGAAATGGTAGTACAGGAGGCTTATTTGAGCATGTTCCCGAGTGGCGATCGATTTTTCGTTCCCCGGGTTTTCGGATGGGCCCAGGACTGCTTTGAGGGCAAATACGGCGATTATCAAGCGGTGGATGCGCGATATCACGATTTTGAGCATACCTTGCAAGGGACGTTATGCATGGCAAGACTCTTGAAGGGACGGCATGCTGCCGGAGCCGAGCCACGGCTGGGTCAACGAATGGTGGAGTTGGGGATTCTCGCCATACTTCTTCACGATACCGGCTACCTTAAGAAACGGGATGATACAGTTGGCACGGGAGCCAAATACACCATCGAGCACGTGACGCGCAGCGCCCAGTTTGCCGCGGAATTGTTGACTGAGAAGTCGCTAGGAGCCTCCGAGATTGACGCGGTTCAACATATGATTCATTGCACGGGTGTGGACGCGGCGTTGAGCGTCATCCCCTTTCAGGATCCTCTGGAGAAAATTGTTGGATACGCGCTAGGCACAGCCGATTTGCTCGGGCAAATGGCTGCGGATGATTACGTCGAGAAGTTACCGATCTTATATTCTGAATTCGCCGAGGCGACGCGGCACCTCAAAGAACGAACCCATTTTATTGCCGCCTTTTCAAGCGCATCCGACCTCATGCGCAAGACGCCGACATTCTGGCACAAATACGTGCTTCCAAAATTGGATCGGGACTTCGGCGGCTTACACCAATACTTGAATGATCCCTACCCGGACGGCCCAAACGAATACATGCAGCGGGTTGAAGCTAATATGGAACGTTTAAGCGCTAAAATGGCGCCAGCAGAGCCGGAAAGAGTTAGTTGAATTTGGCGCGGACTTAACTTTCGGCACTCACGTTCACAGGGTATCATTTCCTGGTCCTGGGTTTGCCAGCACGGAGGACACGCAGGGTATGGCCACGGCCATTTTCAAAAGGTTCGACGATGGCGGTGATTTCCAGCACACGATAGCGAATGGTGCTCAGTCCGTACGATTGGTAGGTTTTGGCGAAGAGTTCAGTTTCAACGATGCCGGTCCAATCGCTGATGGTAATGAACTTCATGGGTTCGCCTGTCACCTGGTGGAAGAGACGTTGCTCGATGACCAGGCCACAGGTGACGATTTGCTTGCCGATATGCTGACCCAGGACATTGATGGGACAATAGGTATCCCATGCGATGTCCGGGAACAGTTCCAGTGGATGACCGCTGACGGGATAACCGAATAATTCTTCTTCGGCGCGTAAATGCTGCAGACGTTCCGGTTCGGACAATGGCACTGAAGGCAGGCGATTGAGATCCGCGTTTTCAAAAAGCGCAAGTTGTTCCAAAGAGCACTCCGTGTCTTCTTTTTTCCCCTCGACCCTCGATCCTCGGCCCTGCAGCGACTTGGATTCCCAGTATTGAGCAGTGCGGGATTTGCCAAATTTGTCGAAGGCTCCCACTCGAATGAGCGATTCCATCTCTTCCGGCAGCGGTTGAATGCGCGCAACGAAATCTGTCAGGGAAGAAAATACGTCGCGATTATGTTCCCGTAAAATCGCGTCTTTAGTGCGGTTAGTAAGACCCTTCACATTCAGAACCGGCACACGGATTGAATCCGAGCCCTTTTGTCCCCCCGACCCCCGACCCTCGACTCGCGACACTCTGAATGCCGGCCCCGGCTCATTCACACACGGCGGCAGCAGCGAAATCCCCAGCCGATGACATTCAAGAACATAAACCAGCGGACTATAGAAACCTTTTCCGTTGGTCAAAACAGCCGCCATGAATTCAGCGGGAAAATTCAACTTGAGCCATGCAGCCTGGTAAGCCTCCACACCGTAAGCTGTGCTATGCGCTTTACAAAAAGCGTATCCTCGGAAACCGGACACTAATTCCCAGACCTCGGCGATTTCGGCTTCCGTGCGGCCAAGCTTTCGGGCGCAGTCGGCGAACTCGATTTGGATTTGGGCGATCAACTCGGTTTTGTCTTTGCCTAGCGCGCGGCGAAGAACATCCGCTCGTCCTGGCGGCAATCCGGCAAAGGCCTCACAAATCTGGAGAATATGTTCTTCATAAACGACCAGTCCATAAGTGCTGTGCAAGCACGGTTCGAGGCTTGGATGATGGTAATGCGTTGGGCTGAGACCCTGGTAACGGCGCGCAAATTCCATTTTCTTGCTCTCGTTGGCCGCGCCAGGCCGGATGACAGAAACAATGGCAATCAACGTGTCGATGTCTTGCACGTTGCACATCTTACAGAGCGAAATCATGGCAGGACTTTCGATGTGATGCACAGCGCGGGCGTTCCCGGAAGCGATAAGTTGCCAGACATTCGGATCGGCCCAAGGCTCTAGAAATCCGAAATCCGAAATCCGAAATCCGAAAGGCCTCGGTGTCTTCCCCCTCTCCCATCCGATGGGAGAGGGTTGGGGTGATGGCGAGCTTCCTTTGTCGCGGTTCAGCGCAAAGCTCGAATGATTTCGGGGAATTCTCTCCTTCGGCCTTCGGATTTCGGATTTCGGATTTTGCGCCAACATCTCTCTCACATCCCGCATCACGGCCAATCCGCCTTGCGCCAGAATATCCATTTTCACCAGTCCTACCGCTTCGATCGAATCCATATCAAAGTGCGTCGTGGGATAACCCTTGGACGAAGTGAAGCAAGGGGTGATCTCGCTCATTCGCTGGCGCGAAAGCACAACGCCGCAAGGATGCATCTTTGGATATCGCGGAAAACCATCGAGAAATGCCGCCAAATCCAACGCGGTGCGATAGGGTTCATCCTGGAAGGGCAAATCGCGGCATTCCTGGGTGATCGCCACGGCTTCTCCCAGCTCAGTCGCCCGAGAAAAATGCGGCAGCCGTTCCGTGATCCGGCGAACCTGGAATTCAGACACACCCAGAACCTTGGCGATTTCGGCAAAGGCGCTACGAGATTGGAATGTGGAAAAGCCACCTACGACGGCGACGTATTCCGGACCGTATTTTTCAAAGATCAAGTCCACCACATCATCTTTGCGGTCATGCGGGAAATCGACATCGATGTCCGGCAATTTATTGAGCGCCATCCGATCTTTGTTCAGGAATCGGCGGAAGTACAGGTCGAAACGGATTGGACAAACATCGCTGATTTCAAGGCAATAGCAGGCAAGCGAGTCGGCTGCGCTGCCTCGGGTGATCCATTCAATGCCGCGTCGACGGCATTCCTGAAGGATATCCCACATGACCAGAAAATATTCCTCGTAACCGACCTCCGTAATAATGGCCAATTCCTGTTCAAGCTGCGGCTTGAACAGAGTGTGATTTTTCGGATAACGGCGATGAAGGCCTTCCATGACCAACCGGCGCAGGTAAACGGCAGGTGGCGATCCGTCTGGAGTCGGATAGCCGGGGAATTGTGGTTTGCCCAGCGAAAAAGCGAATGAGCATCGTTCCACAATTTCCCGGCTATGGGAGAGCAGTTCAGGGTGCCCGGCAAACCGTTTGTCCATCTCGGGACCCGTGCGGAAATGATACTCGCCGTCGAAATGTTTTTCCGGGTGTTGTTGGCGAAGCAAAGTCAGCGTGCGGATGCTCTGGATAATATCGTACTTCCAACGATCGGATGGGAGTTCATAATGAACAGGCAAAGAAGCAACGCAGGGCAGGGGAGCGGGTCGTTTCTCGAAGGCTTCGATGTCACGGATCTCGAGATAAAAACGACCTGGAAAAAATGGGGCAAGCGTGGCGCAGGGACTCAGAGCCAGGAGGCCAGTAGTATCAAAATCAAAGTTCCCCTCACCCCGGCCCTCTCCTCCGGGGAGAGGGAGAACTCTTGCGCCGGAGCGCGGACCGTCCCGATCCGCAGCACTCCGAAATGCTGAGTGGCTTTCTGAATTTCTACGCCGTTGCACTGTCGTGGCCGCTGCGGGCCGGGACGGTCCGCGCTCCGGTGGAGAGGGCACGCGCGCTCCTTTTGCTGATAAAATCCGACAGAGATTCTCATAACCTTTTTGGTTTTCTACGTAGAGACAGACTCGATGCCCATTCCATTCGATTTCTGCACCGATGATCGGTTTAATCCCCGCTTCCGCTGCGGCCTGCGCAAATTCCACAGCGCCATGCAAATTGTTTTTATCCGTTAGAGCAATTGCGGGCAGTTCGTGACGGACTGCCAAATCGATGATAGCTCTGGGCGAAAGCGTGGAATCCAGAAACGAATAGTAGCTATGGACATTTAGCGGAACGGCAAGGTGGCCGGCACGACGCGCTCTCGCAGTTTGAACGTTGAACTTTGCTCCCTGAGAATCGCAGCCCACTCGGAAACGAAGTTCTGGAGAGGGATTGACCGCTCTACGCGCATCGGTCAGCGCCAATCGGCGCACAGCATCGTTCCCCAAGCGTTGCCGTTGCACGACAGCAGCCTGATAAGATGCAGGTGATTCGTTGAGTGATTCGGCTGGCGCATTTTCTGGCTTAGGCGGAGAAGAATCCCAACGGGATTCCGCCTCAAAGCCCAGGGTTGCGAGGAACGAGCTACCCTGGGAAGCCAAAGGCGGGATGGTTTCAACCCTGAAGGGGTTGGGGCCTGGATTTTCCACCCGGGGAAATTGACGTTGCGGAGGCTCAATCCCTTCAGGGTTGGCGTATTTCTCGGAACCATTCGCAGGGTAGCTCGTTCCTCGCAACCTTGGGTTTTGAGGCGCAATCCTTTCAGGATGGGAATGCCTGCCAGATGTTTGGAAAGCTCGGGAATTTTTCTCCTCCAAACCTTTATTCGAACTGCGCAGAATAAAGTCATGCCCACGCAACACGACGCCGCGGCCAAACTTCACACGCAATTGATCGACCACATCCACCAGGCGTAGTTCAGCGTCGTGCTGCCGCGCCTGGGCATCCAGGCCCAGGCCACCCCAGAAACGGCCTTCATAAATGTTTGAAAGTTTGAGTGAGACCAGCCGCAGGCTGACACGCCGCTGCCAGGCTTTGCGCAAAAGCGCTGAGATTTGAGAATAGGTGTCTGTTTCAAGATCGGTAGGTTCTTTCAGGCTGGCGCTGGCCTGCTGTTCGTCCATGTCGTTATACCTCACCTTGACTGTTAGGGTGCGAATGCTTTTTCGGTCTTCGCGCACTTTGGCCATCAATTTGTCTGACATGCGCCGCAAAGTAGCCTCCAGAAAGGGTTCGTCCGTGGTATCGGCAGCAAAGGTTTCCTGTTCGCCGTAAGATTTGGCCGACGCGCGCACCGGAATGACTGGCCGCTCGTCAATGCCGCGCGCAAAGTTTCTCAATTGCAATGCCCGACTGCCAATGAGCAATCCCAATAACTCAACTGGTGTGCCTGCAATTTGCCCGATACGCGCCAACCCAGCCGCATTAAATTGAATGCTCACTTTCGGACCGATCCCGGGCAGCCATTTGTTGGCCAAAGGCGATAGAAATTCCGCCTCATAACCCGCCGGTACAAATTCAAAAGCCGCC